>JGI12316J15310_10000037_pt23 | contig 209554 bp, 164 predicted proteins | sample MarCyaLeptolynsp_FD_15310 | JGI IMG/M metagenome (IMG submission 15310)
GAATTCGGAGGCTAACCTCTTCGTTGCCAACGGCGACGGTTGGCAAAGCGGCTGTAGTGCCGACCTACCCTCTTTACTTTCTAAATCCTCGCTGCAAACTGGAAGCATGTTTCTGCGGGCGCGCACGCGGCGCAAGGACGGCAAGCAGCACCGCTACTGGAGCGTCGTAGAGAACCGGCGCGTGCGCGGCGGGCGCGTGGTGCAACGCCAGTTGCTGCATCTGGGCGAACTCAACGACTCCCAACGCGCCGGCTGGGTGCGCACCATCGAGACGCTCGACGAGCAGCGCGGACGCAGCGGGCAACTGGCGTTGTTTGCCGACGACCGCGAGCAACTGCCGCCGCTGGAGTGCGAAGCGGTGCGCGTGCGCGTGGCGGCTCTGCGGCTGCGGCGGCCGCGGCAGTTCGGGGCCTGCTGGCTGGCGCTGGAGCTGTGGAGCTTGCTGGGCTTGGATCAATTCTGGCAAAGCCGTTTGCCCGAAAGCCGCAAGGGGACGCGTTGGGCGAGCGTGCTCGCCGCGCTGGTCGCCTACCGCCTGATCGACCCGGGCAGCGAATGGCGGCTGCACCGCCAGTGGTATCACTCGAGCGCCTTGGGCGATCTGCTCGGCGAGGACTTCGCGCTGGCGGCCAAGGACAAGCTGTACCGTTGCCTGGACCTGCTCACGGCGCATCGCGAAGCGTTGTTCGTGCATTTGCGGCAGCGCTGGGGCGAGCTGTTCGAGGCGCAATGCGAGGTGCTGCTCTACGACTTGACGAGCACCTATTTCGAGAGCGATCCGCCCAAAGATCCGCACAGCAAGCGGCGCTTCGGCTACAGCCGCGATCATCGTCCCGACTGCACGCAGGTGGTGGTGGCGCTGGTGGTGACGCCGGACGGGCTGCCGGTGGGGTATGAAGTCTATGCCGGCAACACCCACGAGGCGTCGACGCTGGAGGAGTTTCTTGACCGCGTCGAGCGCCGTTGGGGCCGGGCGCGCCGGACGTGGCTGATGGACCGCGGCATTCCCACCGAGCGCACGCTGGAGAAGATGCGCGCGCGGGGCATCGACTATCTGGTGGGCACGCCGAAAGGACGGCTGGGCAAGCTCGAGCGGCAGTTGTTGGACAAACCTTGGGTGCAAGCGCGCGAAACGGTGGCGGTGAAGCTGCTCGCCGGCGACGGCGAACTTTATATCTTGGTCGAAAGCAAGGACCGGGTGGCGAAAGAGCGCGGCATGCGGCGGCGCAAGCTCAAGCGGCTGTGGGCGCGGCTGGGCGAGTTGCGCGCCCGCAAGCAGCTCTCGCGCGACGCCTTGCTGCTGGCGCTGGGGGCGGCTAAAAAGGAAGCCGGACGCGCCTGGCGCCTGGTCCGGTTGCGCCTGCCGGACTCCGGCGAAGCGGTCACGCCGGCCACCTTCAGCTACCAGCTCGACCGCGGCAAGCTCCGCCAAGCGATCCGCCGCGAAGGCCGCTATCTGCTGCGTTCGAACATGCAGACGGCCTCGCCTGAGCTGGTGTGGGAGAACTATCTGCTGCTGACGCGCATCGAGCAGGCCTTCAAGGAGCTCAAGAGCGATCTCGCCATCCGGCCGGTGTATCACCAGCTTGACCAGCGCATCGAAGCGCACGTTTTCGTCAGCTTCCTGGCCTACTGCCTGCACGCGACGCTGACGAACCTGGCGCGCCGCCACGCCGGCGGCCTGACGGCGAGAGCAATTCTGGAGAAGCTCTCGACGATCATGATGATCGACGTGCACCTGCCCACCACCGACGGCCGCGAGATCCTGCTGAGCCGCTACACCGAGCCCGACGCCGATGTCGAGCTGCTGCTCAGCCAACTCAACCTGCGCCTGCCAAGCCAGCCTCCACCCCGCATCCACAACCTCGAATCCGAATCCCTGTAGTGCCGACCTTTTCGAGGCCTGCGCTGCAAACAAACAACTTAACCTCTCCCACCCCGGCGAATCGCGAAACTCGGGCTAGCGATCCGGCTCGATGTGGACGACCACATCGTGGATTGAGAGCCGGCTTTCGAGCAGGGCGTCTTTGACCTGATGGCCGACCTCGTGGGCGTCGCGGACCGGCGTGTCGCCGTCGACGATCAGATGCAAGTCGACGAAGAAGCCCAGGCCGCTGCGCCGGATATTGCATTTCTCCGTGGCCAGCGCGCCTTCGACGCTTTCGGCGATCGAACGCACCTGCTGCTCGATCTCCGGCGGCGGTGCGGCGTCCATCACATCGCGCAGGGACGCTCGGAAGATGCGGTAGCCGTTGAAGGCGATCACGCCGCAGGCAAACAACGCGGCCCAGTCGTCGGCGCTTTCGTATCCCGGCCCGGCCCACAGAGCGATCGAGATGCCGATGAAGGCCGCAATCGACGTCAGCGCGTCGGAGCGGTGGTGCCAGGCGTCGGATTCGAGTGCAAGGCTGCCGATCTCGCCGCCGGTGCGGTGGAGCTTGCGAAACAGCAACTCTTTGACGACGACCACGCCCACCAGCACGAACAGCGTGAACGGCGCCGGCAGGTGGTGCGGCGTGAGGATCTCGCGCACGCTCTGGATGGCGATGCCGGCGGCGGCCACGAACAGCGCCACTGAGACCGCCATGCCCGCCAGCGACTCGGCCTTGCCGTAGCCATAGGGGAAGCGCTGGTTGGGCGGCTGCGCCGCCACCCGCAGGCTGCCCAGCACGACCAGGGCGCTCAAGATGTCGAGCATCGACTCGACGCCGTCGGCGATGAGCGCGTAGGCGTTGCCGAGAATGCCGGCGATGATCTTGACGGCTGCCAGCGCGACGCTGATCAGAATGCCGCCGATGGCGGCTTGGGCGCCGCGATCGGCGATGGGGCGCAAGTCAGGCGGGCCGCTTCGGAGCCTTTTCTCCTTCATCCGTCGGCCTTGGCCGCAGCGGAGCCGTCCACTAGGCCGGTCCGGCCGCCTTCACCGCATCGCTAACGCCGTCGGCGTACTTCGCAAAGTTGTTCTTGAACAGTGTGGCCAGCTTTTGGGCCACCGCGTCGTACTGCGCCTTGTCCGGCCAGGTCTCGCGCGGGTCCAGCACCGCTGCCGGGACGTTTGGTGCGTGGATGATGTATTCCAAGCCAAAGACCGGGTCCTTCTTCGTAGGGGCCTTGGCCAGATCTCCCGAGTAGACCGAATCGAGCATCGCGCGCGTGTATTTCAGCTTGATGCGCGAGCCCACGCCGTAGCCGCCGCCGCTCCAGCCGGTGTTCACCAGCCAGACGTTGGACCCGTGCTTGCGGATCTTCTCGGCCAGCAGCTCGGCGTACTTGCCGGGATGCCACACCAGGAACGGTCCGCCGAAGCAGGGCGAAAACGTCGCCTGCGGTTCGGTCACGCCCATCTCCGTGCCCGCCACTTTGGCCGTATAGCCGGAGATGAAGTGGTACTCGGCCTGTTCGGGCGTCAGCTTCGACACAGGCGGCAGGATGCCGAAGGCGTCGCAGGTGAGGAAGATGATGTCGGTCGGGTGTCCGGCCACGCAGGGGATCTGCGCGTTGTCAATGAATTCGATCGGGTAGGAGCCGCGCGTGTTTTCGGTGATCGAGGTGTTGTCGAAGTCCACGTGGTGGTGGGCTTCGTCATAGACCACGTTCTCGAGCACCGCCCCGAAGCGCAGCGCGTCAAAGATTTGCGGCTCGTTCTCGCGCGTCAGGTAGACGGCCTTGGCATAGCAGCCGCCCTCGATGTTGAAGATGCCGTTGTCGCTCCAGCAGTGCTCGTCGTCGCCCACCAGCGGGCGCTTCGGGTCGGCCGACAGCGTCGTCTTGCCGGTGCCGGACAGGCCGAACAGCACCGCCGAGTTCCCCGTCTGCGGATCGGCCGTGGCCGAGCAGTGCATCGACAGGATGCCGCGCTTGGGCATCAGGTAGTTCATCAGCGTAAAAACGCCCTTCTTCATCTCGCCGGCGTAATCGGTGCCGAGGATGACGATCTCCTGCCGCTCCAGGCTCAAGTCGACCGTGGTCTTGGACGTCATGCCGCTGGTGTAGCGGTTGGCGGGGAAGCCGCCGGCGTTGAAGATTACGCAATCGGGTTCGCCGTAGGTCTCGAGTTCCTCGTCGGTCGGCCGGATCAGCATGTTGTGCATGAACAAAGCGTGATAGGGACGCGTGCAGACCACCCGCACCTTGATGCGGAAATCCGGGTCCCAGCCGGCATAGCCGTCGATGACGTAGAGCGTCGGCCGGGTGTTGAGGTAGTCGACCGCGCGTTCGCGGTTGACCATGAAGACGTGTTCCGGCAGCGGCGAGTTCACCGGCCCCCACCAGACGTTGCCCTCCGAATCCGCATGCTTGACGACGTGTTTGTCCTTGGGCGACCGGCCTGTCTTCTCGCCCGAGTAAGCCAGCAGCGCCCCGGTGTCGGAGATCGCGGCGTCGGGCTCGTTGCGGATCGATTCTTCGTAGAGCCGGGACGGCGCAGGGTTGCGCAGGACTCGCTTCACGAAGAGTCCGAGCGATGACAGATCCATGTCACTCATAGCCTCACTATTCTGTCAGGGCGGCGAACGGACAAACAAGGGCGCGAACAGCGCGAATTTTTTGGGAGTCGCGGCAGGCCGTCAGAGAGAATAGGGATCATGAGTCTGTCTGTCATCGCCGTCGTCGGAGCCACCGGAGCCCAGGGGGGAGGCGTGGTCGACGCGCTGCTCTCCGGCGGCCGGTTCGCTGTTCGCGCTCTCACGCGCAACCCAAAATCTGAACGCGCCCAGGCAATGGCCGCTCGCGGAGTGGAGGTGGTGCAGGCCGATCTGGCCGAGCCGGAGACCCTGGCGGCCGCGTTCGAGGGCGCGTACGGCGCTTTCGTCGTGACGAATTTCTGGGAGCCCGGCGGAATCGACGAGGAGAAGCAGGGCAAGGCTGCAGTGAAGGCCGCGAAGCAGGCTGGCGTCCGGCACTTCGTCTGGTCAACTTTGCCCAACTGTAAGAAGTTCTCGGGCGGCGATCTGACCGTCGAGCACTTCACCTCGAAGGCGCTGGCGGACGAGGCGGTCGAGGCGGCCGGGTTCGAGTTCTTCACCTTCGTCGAGCCGCCATTCTACTTCAGCAATCTGACGGGCGTGATGGCGCCCCAGGAGATGGAAGGCGGCAAGAAGGGTTGGGCCGTGCCGATGGATCCAGCCAAGGTCTGCATCCACGGCGGTGATATCGCCGAATTCGGCAAGCTCGTCGCGGCGGCGTTCGACAACCCCGAGCGGGTCGGCCAAGGCGCACATCTGGCCATGGCCGCCGACACCTTGAGTTGGAACGCCATGGCGGAGACGCTCAACGCCCTGGGCCACGAGGTCGGTGTGGTGCAGGTTCCCGCCGAGGTCTACGACGGGTTCTATCCCGGCGCGGCCGAGATGCGCGAGATGTTCCAGTGGTTCGAGCGCTACAGCTACTTCGGCCCCGAAGCGGCGGTGAAGATCGCGGCGGCGAACCAGCTATGCCCGGATGGATTTACTTCGTTCGCCGACTGGGCCAAAGCCCACATGCCGGCTTCGTAGCGCGCTCCTCCAGGCGAGCGGCGTAGGCCGTCCCGGCCTACGTTCCGGCCATGCCGCGCCGGACGGGCGTACGCCGCGAGGCGCGCAACGGCCCTACTCCCCGAACGCCTTCTTCATCTCCCGCTCGTACTCCGGGAAATACGTGCCGATCACCGGCAGTTCGAACTGACGCAGGATGCTCGTGTTCGGCTCCCGCTCGAGCAGAAACTGGAAGGATCGCTCCACCAACTCGGCTCCTTTGTGGGCGTCGCCGGTCAGCGTCTCCACGTAGGCGGAATCCGCGGTCACCACATGCGTCGTCGTGGTCGCCGTTTGCACTGTCACCTCGAAGGTCGTCGGGGGGTCGCTGGTCTGCACCTCAATGTTGGCCATCCCCCTATGGTAGATTGAGCCGTAATGTTGCGAGCCCTCCTGCGCCCGATCAGGCTGGACCTGATCCTGATGGGATCCTTCGTCCTCGCGGCGACGGTGATCTACCCCTTTCGCGATCAGCTCCAGGGCCAGTCGCTTGGCGTCGAGGAGTGGACCCCGAAATCCACGCTCGTCGTCGAGGAGCACTTGGTGCCGCGCGCCAAGTTTCCCGTCATCGACGTGCATTCGCACCACCGGCCCTATGACGATGCTCGCCTGAAGCAGCTACTCGGCGAGATGGATGCGCTCAATCTGCAGATGCTGGTGAACTTGAGCGGCGGCTCCGGCGACCGCCTCAAGGCCGTCGTCGAGGCGTTTCCGAAAAAGCATCCCGACCGCTTCGTCGTCTTCGCCAACATCGATTTCAGCGATGTCGGCTCGCCCGACTTCGCCGAGAACGCAGCGAAGCGCCTCGAAGAAGACGTGCGCAACGGAGCCGTCGGCCTCAAATTTTTCAAGAATTTCGGCATGAGCGTGAACTACCCGGACGGCCGGCGTATGCACGTCGACGACCCGGCCATGGACAAGGTTTTCGAGGTCTGTGCGCGCGAGAAGCTGCCGGTGCTGATCCACGTGGCCGACCCGGCGCCGTTCTGGCAGCCGCACGACAAGTACAACGAGAAATGGCTGGAGCTCAAGCTGCGGCCGGGCCGCCTGAAGAAATCCCCGCCGAGCTTCGAAGACCTGGTCGAAGAGCGCAATCGGCTGGTGGCCAAGCATCCCAAGGTCAACTTCATCCTGGCCCACATGGGCTGGCACGGCGGCGACCTGAAGAAACTCGGCAGGCTGTTCGACGAAAACCCGAACATGTACGTCGACATCGCCGCGGTGCTCTACGAGCTGGGCCGCGTGCCGTTTTCGGGCCGCGAGTTCTTCATCAAGTACTCCGACCGCATCCTTTTCGGTAAGGACTCCTGGGCGCCCGACGAGTTTCCCTACTACTGGCGCGTCTTCGAGACCCGCGACGAATACTTTGACTACTACCGCCGCTACCACGCGCACTGGCAGCTCTACGGTCTCGGCCTGCCGGACGATGTGTTGAAGAAGGTCTACTACAAGAATGCGTTGCGGCTGATCTCACGGATCGACCCTTCGATCTTCCCCGAGTAAGGGCTGTCGAGTTGATGTTTTTGGGGCGGCGACGGTTGTTTTCCCTGGCGGGGGCTTGCCTCCTGCTGCAGGGGATTGCGTCGGCTGCCGACTACGCGGTGGATCTGTCGGAAGCGGCTTCGGGCTGGCTGACGGTGACCGCGCAAGCCGATTGCGCCGACCCCGTCTGCAGCTGGCAAATGCCGGTGTGGAGCGCCACCTACCAGGTGCGCGACTTCGCCCAACACATCACCCGCGTGGAAGCGCTCGACGCCGACGGCGAGGCGCTGGAAGTAAAACGGCTGGGTCCGTCGCGTTGGAGCGTCCCCTCCCAGCAGGGCCGTGCGGTTGCGGTGCGCTACCGCATCCGCGCCGACCGCTCCGGACCCTTCGGCGCTTACGCCGACGCTGCTCAGGTCAACCTGAACCTGAGCCAGGTGCTGCTGTATCCCGTCGCCGGGCGCGATGAGCCGGCGACCCTGCACTTCACCAACAGGCCCAAGAACTTCCGCGAAGCCGTTGCGCTCGAAAGCAGCGCGGAAGGCGGCTATCGCGCGCCCAGCTACGACCGGCTGGTCGACACGCCCGTGCTGCTCGCCCCCTTCGAAGAGACCAGCTTCGAGGTTTCCGGCAGCACGGTGAGGGTGGTCGCCGCCGGCGCCCCCACCAGATCGGTGCTGGCCGAACTGCAGACCACCATCCGACGCCTGGCGCTGGCCGCGGACAAGTTGATGGAAGGCTTGCCGTTCGAGACCTACACCTTCGTCTATGTCTTCTCCGAGGAAGACGGCGGCGGCATGGAGTATCGCAACGGCTCGATCATCTTTGGCCCGGCCGACTGCCGCCAGTGCGCCCTGCCGGGGCTGACCGCGCACGAGTTCTTCCACTTGTGGAACGTAAAACGCATCCGCCCCGCCTCGATGGAGCCGGTGCGCTTCGACGCCCCGATCGACACGCCGCTGCTGTGGTTCGCCGAGGGAGTCACCTCGACCTATGCCGAGTATCTGCAAGTGCTGGCCGGGCTCGAAACGCCCAACAGCCTGCCCGGGCGCATCGAGCGCCTGATCAATGAATACGAGAGCCGTCCGGCGATGCGCACGCAGTCGGCCGAGGAGTCAGGCATCGAGGCTTGGTTCGAGCGGTATCCCGACTATGGTCGCGCCGACCGCAGCGTATCGTACTACTTGCAGGGCGAGATCATCGGGCATCTGCTTGATCTGGCGATCCGCAACGAGTCTTGGAACCGCGCCAGCCTCGACGACGTGATGCGCGGGCTCAACCGCGAATACGCCGAGCAGGGCCGGCCGTTCGAGGATCTCGACGCGATCGAGCGGCTGGCGAGCGAGGCCGCCGGCGCTGACATGGCGCCGCTTGTCCGGGCGCTGGTGCGTTCGGCCGAACCGGTCGATTGGAGCCTCTATTTGGGCTACGCGGGCTACCGGCTGGCCGAGGAAGAGGTCACGACCGTCCAGCCGGGGCTGACGCTGGCGAACGCAGTCGGCCAAGGCGTGATCGTGGCCGAACTGTTTCCCGGCGGCGCCGCCGAGAGGGCCGGTTTGCGGCGCGGCGACCGCCTGCTGCGCGTCGACGGCAAGCGCATCACCGGCGGTTCCTATGACGCGATGGCGCGCCTGGAGAAGCTCGAAGCCCGGCAGGGTGAACTCACCATCGAGCGTTCGGGGCGTCTGCTGAATCTGCAGATCCGCAGCGAGCAGACTCGGGTTCACCGCCTGCGGGTCGTCTCCCTGGATCAACTCACGGATCGCCAGCGCACCGTTCGCGCCGGATTCCTGCATCGGCGGACCGCGGGGCGCAGCGGAGCTCCGGCGTCGGAGTGACTCTATAATGTCAGTTCGATAACGGATGCTCGCCAACCCTACAGCGGAAGCTTCTCTCGAGTCGGCTGTTGAACGCAGTCGACGGCGCCTGCTGTTGCTCAGCGGCCTGCGCTGGGCTTGCGCTGGGGCTGCGGTAGCGATGGTGGGGCCGGTGCTGCTGCTGGCGCTGGGGACCGAGCGGTTCCCGCCGGCGCTGCTCTGGCTGTTTGCGTTGGGCGGCGCGGTGTGGGCGGGCTGGCGCTGGTATCAGGCGCGTCCGGAATCGTACACGGTGGCGCAGGCGCTGGATCAACGCTGGGGCGCCAAGGATCAGATCTCCACGGCGTGGTTTTTCGGCCGTAGCGGGGTAGAGGCGCCCCTGGCCGCCCAGCGGCAGCGCGAACTCGCCCTGGCCGCTGCATCCGGACAGCAGGTAGAGACCGCTTTCCCTTACATTTGGCCGCAGGCGGCGACCTTTGCCGTCGCTCTGATGGGGTTGGCCTTTCTGCTGTTTGGCGTGCGGGTGGCGATGCAGCCGCAGCTCTCGCTCGAGCCGCCGCTGGAACACGTCCTGTTCCCTTCGCTCGCCGAAGACGACGAGCGGTTGGCCGCGCTCGAGGAAGAGACCCCCGAGGCGCAGGCCGCCGCCGAGGATGAGGCGCAGTCGCTGAGTAAGAAATCCGAGCAGGCCGAGCGCCGCGAGACCGCCCGGCGCCCGCAGAGCGAGACCCCGCCCCCGGCCGACGCCGTCGCGCCCGAGCAGCAGGGCGACGCCTTTGAGATGCCCGAAGTCGAGGGCCTGACGATCGAGTCCGAGGCCGGCGACGAGCTGGCGTTTGAGTCGCAGGACAAGAACGGCGAATCGCAGCAGCCCGGCGATGAGATGGCCGGCGAAACCGGCGAAGAGGCCGGAACCGAGACCGCCGAGGCCCAGAAGGATCCCGCCAACGAGTGGAATGAGAAATCCGGCGATCTGCTCGACCGGCTCAAAGAGGCTTTCCAGGAGATGATGGAAAACCTCGGCATGCAGCAAGAGTCCGCATCCGGCGAACAGCAGGAGGCCGGGGAAGGCCAGCAACAGGAGGGCTCCGAGTCCGCTCAGGCGGGCGAGCAGTCCGAACAGGCCCAGGCCGAAGGCGGCGCCGAGGGCTCCGAGGCCGAGATGGAAGGCGGCGAGCAGGGTCAGGGCGAGACCGAGCAGGCCGCGCAAGGCCAGGCCACGCAGAGCAGCTCCGAGGAAGGCACGCAGCCGGGCGAGTCCGCCGGCGCCTCCGGCAGCGCCGACGGCTCGAAGGAGCTGGCCGAACGGATGGCCGAGCAGCAAGCCGCGCTCGACGCCCTCGAAGAGTTCTACATGCAACGCGCCGAGGAGATCGAAGGTGAGATCATGGTCGAGACCTCCACGGCGGAGCAATCGGCGCAGACTCCCTACAAGGCATCGCAGCAGGCGCACTCCGATCGCGGCGGCGCCGTGACGCGCGACGAGGTCCCGCTCGCCTACCAGCGCTACATCGAAACCTATTTCCGGAACCTCCGGCGGAACCAGAACAACTAAATGGCCACTACTGAAGCGAACCTGCAAACCGTCACCGAGCAACTGCAGGAGGTCCGCACCGAAATCTCGAAAGTCATCGTCGGGCACGACCACGTCGTCGAAGGCGTCTTGATTGCACTCGTCGCCGGCGGACACGTCTTGCTAGAAGGCGTTCCCGGACTCGGCAAGACGACGCTGCTGCGGACGCTGGGCGAGTCGATGCACCTGAAGTGCTCGCGCATCCAGTTCACGCCCGATCTGATGCCGGCCGACATTTTGGGCAGCATGCTGATGAGCTCGTCCGAGGAAGGCTTCAAGTCGCTGCGGTTCGAGCCCGGCCCGATCTTCGCGCATCTGGTGCTGGCCGATGAGATCAACCGCGCGACGCCGCGCACCCAGTCGGCCCTGCTCGAAGCCATGCAGGAGCGCACCGTCACGAGCGGTTCGACGACTCACCGCCTGGAAGACCCGTTCCTGGTGATGGCCACCCAGAATCCGCTCGAGATGGAGGGCACCTACCCGCTGCCTGAAGCGCAGCTCGACCGCTTCGTGCTGAAAATTCTGGTGACCTATCCCGAGCGCGACGAGATGATCAACATCGTCGAGCGCACCATGGCCGCCGAGAAGCCGCACGTACGCCAGATGATCGACCGCGAGCAGGTGCTCGAGATCCGGCGCAGCGCGGCGGAGGTGCTGGTGGCGCCGCATGTGCGCGACTACGCCATCGACCTGGTGCTCGCCACCCAGCCGACGCACTCGCAGGCGCATGAGCTTTCGCGGAAATTCATCCGCTACGGCAGCTCGCCGCGCGGCGCGCAGTCGCTGGTGCAGTGCGGACGCGTCCGCGCGCTGATGAGCGGCCGGTTGAACGTCTCGCTCGAAGACATCCAGGCGCTGGCGCCTTCGGCGCTGCGCCACCGCATCATCCTCAACTTCGACGCACACGCCGAAGGCAAGACCGAAGACGACATCATCAGCGCCATTCTGGCCTCGGCGCCGCGGCCCAGCGTGTAGGGTTGTAGGTGGACGCAATCGGCGGCTCGCGCCGATGCTGGACTCATCGGATGCGGCTGCGGTTCTGGCTCGGTCTCCTGGCGCTGCTCATGGCGGCGTGCGGCGGCGATGCTCCGCCGGAGCAGGCGTCGGCGCCTTCCGGTCCGGCCCTGCCCGAGGGCTACGTGGAAGCGGCGGTCTGCCGCGACTGCCACATCGAGATCTGGAACTCCTACCAAACCACCGGCATGGGGCGCTCGCTCCAGCTTCCCAGCGCCGAAAACGTCCCCACGGACAACGCCCGGTATGAGCACCAGGCGTCGGAGCGCACCTACGCGGTCATCGAACGCGGCGGCGAGTTCTTTCAGCAACGCTGGCAGGTCGAGGGCGGACAGAAAACCAATCTGGTCGAAAAGCGCATCGACTACGTGATGGGTTCGGGCAACGCCGCCCGGACCTACCTGCACGCCAAGCCGAACGGCGAGATCATCCAGCTGCCGCTGGGCTGGTATTCCGAAAACGGCGGAACCTGGGCGATGAGCCCCGGCTACGACCACCCCGCGCACTACGGGTTCCAGCGCCTCATCGCCTACGACTGCATGTTCTGCCACAACGGCTACCCGGAGATCGAGCGCGGCGGCGACCTGCCCGGCAAGCCGCCGGTCTACAGGGGGAAGATCGCCGAGGGCATCGACTGCCAGCGCTGCCACGGGCCCGGGATGCCGCACGTCGAAGCGCTGCAGCGCAACGCCTCCGAGGAAGAGGTCCGCGCCTCGGTCGTCAACCCCGCCCGCCTGGAGCCGCAACGCCAGCTCGACGTCTGCTTCCAGTGCCACCTGGAGACCACCAGCCGTCCGCTGCCCAACCTGCTGCACCGCTTCGACCGCGGCGTGTTTTCGTTCGTCGCCGGAGAGGCGCTCGACGATTATTCCTACGCCTTCGACCACGCGTCCGGCCAGGGTTGGGAAGACAAGTTCGAGATCAACCACAGCGCCTACCGCCTGCTGCAGTCCGAGTGCTTTGTGCAAAGCGCGGAGGGGGCGTTGACCTGCACCGCCTGCCACGACCCCCACGGCGCGCCGCTGACCAAGCCGCAGGCGCCGGTCTGCGGGAGCTGCCACGAGTCGCTGCCGGCGTCGCATCCGGCGCAGCAGGACTGCGCGACGTGCCACATGCCGCAGCGGCGCACCGACGACGTCGTCCACGCGGTGATGACCGACCACAAGATCCAGCGGCCCGCCGGAGGCAATTTCGTCGCGCCGAAGCGGGAACGCACGCCCGCGGAAATTGCCTACCGGGGGCCCGTCGAGCCCTATCGCCCGCAAGAAATCCCTGAACAGTATGTGGCGCTGGCGCAGGTGGCGCAGGGCTCGAACGTGGCCGCGGGGCTGCCGCGTTTGCAGGGGGCGGCCGAGTCCGCCGAGGCGCTCTATGAGCTGGGCTCGGCGCTCGAAGCCGCCGGGAGAACCGACGCAGCCATCCAGGCCTGGGAGCGTGCACTCGCCGCCCGACCCGATTTGGCGCTGGCGCGCCGCCGGCTGGGCGCGGCGCTGGCGAAATCGGGCGATTTTGCTCGCTCCGAGGAGGTGCTGCTCTCCGCCGCGGAGCTGGCCCCGGACGACAGCCGCGTCCGCAAGGAACTCGGCATCCTCTACGCCCGGATGGGCAAGCCGGGCGCGGCGCTCCAAGCGCTGGAACAGGCCCGCCGCCTGGATCCCGACCTGCCCGAAAACCATAACAATCTGGGCAAGCTGCTGCTGGAGGGCGGCCGCGCCGAAGAAGCCGCCGCGGCGTTTCGGGAAGCGATTCGTCTACAGCCGGATCTGGCGGCCGCGCACGCGAACCTGGGCAACCTGCTGGCCGCCCAGGGAGATCTCTCCGCCGCCGAGCGAAGCTGGAAGCGCGCGATCGCCCACGACCCCGACGCGGCCGAAGCCCGGTTCAACTACGCCGCCGTCCTCACGCAGCGCGAGGCCTGGGGCGAAGCCAAACGCCAGCTCGAAGCGGCCGTCAAGGCCCAGCCGGATCTCGCGCCGGCGCAGACCTTGCTGGGCAATCTGCTCGAAATCGAAGGCCGCGTCGAACTGGCCATCGAGCGCTACCGGCTGGCGATCCAGGCCGACCCGCGCTTCAGCGACGCTCGCTGGAGCTTGGCTGCGGCGCTGCTCGATCAGGGCCGCACGCAGGAGGCCCGGCAGGCGCTGGAGGAGCTGCTGCGCCTCGACCCCAACCACGCCGAAGCGCGCCAGGCGCTGGAGGCGATGCGTCCGTAGCCCGGAGCGGCGACCAGGAGGTCGCCGTCGCAGGCCCGGAGGCCCGCTCCACGGCTCAGCACGCTGAGCCCCTACAGGCCCAGCTTCGCCGCCAGACCGATCCGCTGCACCTTGCCGGTCGGCCCTTTCGGGATCTCGTCCAAAAACAGAATCTTCCGCGGAACCTTGAAATCCGCCAGCTTCTGGGCTGCGAAATCGCGCAGCTCGCGCTCGGCCAGCTCCGCGCCGTCGCGCAGGATCACCGCCGCTGCGATCTCTTCGCCGAGTTTTGGGTGCGGCATGGCGAACGTCACCGCCTGGGCCACCGCCGGATGGTCCAGCAGCACCTCGTCCACCTCCCGCGGCGAGATCTTTTCGCCGCCGCGGTTGATGATCTCCTTGAGGCGCCCGCTGATGGTCAGATAGCCGTCTGCGTCCAAGAATCCCTGGTCGCCGGTGCGGAACCAGCCGTTGGTGAAGCTTTTTGCATTCGCCTCGGGGTTCTTGTCATACCCGGGCGTCACGTTGGTTCCCCGGATGACGACTTCGCCGGTGGAGCCCTGTGGCAGCAGATTGCCGGCGTCGTCCATGATGCCGACCTCCGGCCCGGCGGCCACGCCCACCGTTCCCGGTTTGCGCAGGCCCGGCGGCAACAGGTTCGAGGCCATCTGGTGGGCCGCTTCGGTCATGCCGTAGGACTCCACCACCGGGCAGCCGAAGGTTTCTTCGAGCTCGGCCAGCACGGTCGGCGGCAGCGCGGCGGACGAGGAGCGGATCAGCCGGAGCTTGGCGTTCCTGACCGACCCTCGATTGCGCCCCGCCCGCGACAGGATCGCCTGGTGCATCGTCGGTACGGCCGAGTACCAACTCGGCTGGAACTCGTCCATCCAGGCGAAGAAGCGCATGGCGTTGAACCCGGGCGTGCAGACGACTTCCGCCCCCGCCGACAGCGACGACAGCACCGCGCCGATCAGGCCGTGGATGTGAAACAGCGGCATCACGTTCAGCACGCGATCCTTGGACGTGAGCCGCAGCGTCTCGGCAATGTTGCGGGCCGAAGCGCAGACGTTGGCGTGGGTCAGCGGGACGATCTTGGGCCGCGCGGTCGTCCCGGAGGTGTGCAGCACCAGGGCGACGTCATCGGACTCGGCCAGTCCGGGCGAGGCGGGTTCGCCGGCGGGCTCGCCCTGCAATGCAAACCAGCCGGCGGGTTTGGAGTCGTCCGTCTTCAGCTCGATGATCGGAATCGCCAGTTTCTGCGCGGCGGCGGTGGCGGGCGACTCTTCACCGGCCGGCACGATCAGCGCCTTGGCCTCGAGATCGTCGAGGTAGAACTCGAGCTCCTCTTGCCGGTACGCCGGGTTGAGCGGCGCGCAGGTGGCCGCACAGGCCACGGAGACGAAGGCCGAGGCGGCTTCCGGCCCGTTGGGCAGCACCAGCCCGACCCGCTGATTGCGACCCACTCCAAAGCGGTTCAGCGCCCGGACGGTATGGAAGGCCAGATCGCGCAGCGCATCGTAGGACAAAGGGACGCGGCTGACGCCCAGCAGGGCTGTGTGGCTGGAGGCGTTGGCGTCGAGCAGGGCGGGGAGGGCGTCAAACGGCATCCTAAGATTATGCCTGGGCCCGGCCCGCCTCCGTCGAGGCGGCGCACGATTTGCGAGAATCAAGCCGATGCAGGTTTTAGCGCGCACCGAACCCTTTGACGCCGTCGTCGTCGGCTCGGGAGCCACCGGCGGCTGGGTCGCCAAACAACTCACCGAAGCCGGCTGGAATGTAGCGGTCCTCGAGGCCGGCCCGCGCGTCGATCCCTCCGAGTACTCCGAGCACGTCCAGCCGTGGGAGCCCAAGTACCGCTTCCAAGAGAAAGTCTGGATGCGCGACCGGCCGATGCAGCGGCAAAACTACGCCTGCGAAGAGACGAACTACAAGTGGTACGTCAACGACGTCCAGAATCCCTACACATACCCAAAGGATAAGGAGTTCCGCTGGATCCGGCTGCGCGCGGTCGGCGGGCGTTCGCTGGCGTGGGGCCGCGGCTCGTTCCGGCACTCGGACCTGGACTTCAAGGCCGCCAGCCGCGACGGTTGGGGCGTCGACTGGCCGATCTCCTACGCGGAAATGGTTCCGCACTATGAGACGGTCGAAAAATTCGTCGGCATCAGCGGCACCGCCGAAGGTCTGCCGCAGCTGCCGGACTCGGTCTTTCAGCCGGCGCTGCCGATGTACTGCGGCGAACGGCGCATCAAAGAGGTTGTGGCGAAGAAATTCGGCCGCGTGGTCACCGAAGGGCGCTCGGCGGTTCTGACCCAGCCGCTCAACGGCCGCGCGGCGTGCCATCACTGCGGCCCCTGCCACCGTGGCTGCATCACCAAATCCTACTTTGCGAGCCCCACCACCACGCTGGCGGCGGCGGAGGAGACCGGGCGGCTGACGCTGCTGCCCAACGCCGTGGTCAGCCACATCACCGTGAATCCGCGCACCGGCAAGGCCGACGGCGTGGCCTGGTTTGAGCGTGAATCGCGCCAGCCGCGCGAGACCCGCGCGAAGGTCGTAGTGCTGGCCGGCTCGACGCTCGAATCCACGCGCATTCTGCTCAACTCCGCGCCCGGGGGGCTGGCGAACTCCTCGGGCGTGCTGGGTCACTACCTGATGGACCACCTGATGGGCGGCATCGGCGGCACGATCGAGATGGGCAAGGACGAGCCGCGCTGGACCGGGCCTCCGCGCAGCCCCAACCATCTGCTGGTGCCGCGCTTCCGCAACGTGGACCGCGTGGAGACCAACGGTTTCATCCGCGGTTATCACATCACCGGCGGCGCGCGTCCCTTCTTCCATACGGGCGCCGAGGGCTTTGGCGCGGACTACAAGCGGCGTGTGCGCGATGACGCCTACTGGTCGATGCGGCTGGGCGCGTTCATCGAGCAGCTGCCGCGCTATGAAAACTACGTGGCGCTCAACGCAAACCAGGTCGACGCCTGGGGCATCCCCACGCTCCACATCCAAAGCGCGTATGGCGAGAACGAGCTGAAGATGTGGGAGGACGCGCAGGTCGAGTGCGAGGAGATGTTGGCGGCGGCCGGCTGCAAGGACCTGCAGCGTGGCGGGCGGTCGTATTCGGCGCCTGGCTTTGCGATCCACGAGGTCGGCACGGCGCGGATGGGAGACAACCCCAAGAGCAGCGTGCTCGACAAGCACTGCCGCGCCTGGGACGTGCGCAACCTCTTCGTGGCCGACGGCGCGAGCTGGCCGACGGTGGCCTGCCAGAACCCGACCCTGACGATGATGGCCAACGCCGTCCGCATCAGCGCTTTCATGACCGAGGCGGCGAAGAAAGGCGAGCTGTAGCGCTCCGTCGTGACAGCGCTCCGTCGTAACAGTCACGCGTGACTGTCCCAGGCCGACTGCTGTCTCTGTTAAATCCACGTAAAGTATTGTTTTACAGAGGTTTAACCGATCATGCTGCATACCTTTCGGCATACTGGGCGTCTATAGAGGTGTCGGCCGAGAAGGCGAGAAGGCCGGCCTCGGCGACACCGAGAAAGGAGACAGCCATGAAATCCAAGTTGATGATTCTGATGACCCTGACCCTTGTGGCGACGACCGCGCTCGTCGCTCAACGCGGGCCGCGCGGCGATCGCGCCATGGGAGAAGGCATGCGCGCCCCCAACTTCGACGCGCTCGTGGCCGCTCTCGAGCTGACCGATGCGCAGTTGACCAGCCTGCAGGAGAACTCCCAAGCCGGCCGTGAGTCCATGAAGGCCCTGTTCGAGCAGATCGGACCGCTGCATGAGCAGCTCAAGGCCGAGCTCGATGCCGACGCTCCCAACTCCGCCGTGGTCGGCGAGTTGACCGTCCAGCTCGACGCCGTCCGCGACCAGATCAAAGAAGCCAAGGAGAAGACCCGCGCCGATGCGCTGTCGATCCTGACCCCGTCGCAGCAGGAAGCGCTGACCGCTATCGTCGAGTCCGAAGAGCGCAGCCGTGAGAAGTTCGGCGTGATCCGCACCGCGGCCATGCTGGGCCTGCTCGAGCGCGGCCCCGGTATGGGGCGGCGCGGGTTCGGACCGGGCGGCTTTGGCCCGGGCGGTCCCGGCCATCACCGCGGGCCGCGGCCCGGAGCCGAGGGCGCTCCGGACTCCCTGTAAGCGAAGGCAAGCCGGGAGACTCGCTCCACGGAACTCACGTGGAGCAGGCCTCCCGGCCTGCCAACTTGGCCTCCTGGCCAAGTAGCTCGAATGTAAGAACGCCAGGGCGCAGCATTGCTGCGCCCGCTTGCATTTAGTGCGCGCCGTGGTAGTAAAACCGCTCGCGAACCACCTTGCCGTCCTTCCATGTGCGGACGACGGCCTGCTCCATCTTCACGCGGGAGCCGCCCTTGAAGGTCACGTCAAACACCCACTCGGCCAGCGACACGTTGTCGCCAAAGCCCTTGGCCCCGATGGAGGCGCCGTGGAACTCCTCGACGGAGCCAAAAAACTCCTCCTCGCGCCTGCGGTTGACGTCCTTGCCTTCGAACGTCTCGCCGGTTCCTTCCACCATCACCACGTCGTCGGCATAAAACTTCTCGAAGGCTTCGAGAGCCTTGCCGGTCAGGATGGCTTGATCCAATTCTTCGTCAAACTGTTTCCAATCGCTCATTGCTATGTCTCCTTCAGGTCTGTATGTTGTCGGCGGCATGCGCCGCGCGAATGGAGTCCAGCAGTCGAACCAACTCGTTGAGCTCGTCTTCCGACAGACACGCGAACGCGGTCTCGCGATCGATGGCGCCCATCGGCTCGTCCAGTTCCTTCAGCAATTGAGCCCCTTGCGGCGTCAGGAAGCACAGCACCTGCCGCCGGTCGTCCGAACAGCGCTTGCGCTCGGCCCAGCCTTTGGCTTCGAGCCGATCCAGCAGCCGGGTAATACCGGGCGTCTGCTCCACCATGCGTTCGCGAATCGCCAACGTCGGAATGCCTTCCGACCCCGCGCCGCGCAGAATGCGCAGCACGTTGTATTGCTGAGGCGTGACCCCATAAGGCTCGAGCACGTTGGCGATCAGACGTCGCACCAGATCGGCTGTTTTGAGTAGACCCAAGATGGCTTCCTGGCCTTTGGACCGAAAGGGGCTCCGCTGCTGCAGTTCTCGCTGGAGAAGACTGCTTTCGGAGTCCATAGCTGATAGATGATTCATGAATGAGTTACGTGACAACTAATGTGCGAACCGATCGAAATTGAGTTCCAGCCGGTAGCTTCCCGGCGGCGCCGTCACCAATTGCAGCCCGGTTCCGGGCTCGGTGCGGATTGCGAGGGGCATTCCGTCTGCGGACGCGCTCCACCCATCGAAGGCGTACGTGAACAGACGCAGTGTAACCGGTGCGAGGGTCTCCACGCGGTAGGTGCGCAGGGAGGGTTCGATTGTTTCCGCGACAATACTCGCTTTGCCCTCGACGACCTCAATCCGTCCCGGCTCTCCGGGCGGGTAGAGCCGACGGTCTGCGCCTGCGGGCCGCATCTCGATGCGGTTGTGCAGGTAGAGTGCGCGCGTGGCGGCGTCGACCTCCTCGAACTCCTCGGGCGAGTAGCTGCGGGTGACGGTCTGCGGCTCTTGCCAGGGCCGGTCCGCCGGCGTGGCGAACGGCAGGAAGGTCAGGATGACGAGGGCTGACAGCGTCGCCGGCGCGGCTCGGCGCCCGGCGGGAAGCGCCGCCAGAGCCGCACCGCAAAGGACCGCCAGCGGTCCTTGCCAGCGCCAGGCGAACTGCAACTTGTCGAACCCGGGCAGCTGCGTCAGCCAGGCGCCCGTCGGTGCGGCCGAGGCCAGCGCGATGAACACGATGGCGGCAGGCAGAACCGCCAGCGAGGGGGACTTGGGGGAGTCGCGCAGGCTCCAGGCCAGCGCGACGGCCAGCAACAACTGCACGATTGCCACCGCCTGACCGACTTCGTTGAGCTCGGCCCAGCTCTGCTTGAGCGCGGTTCCGGCGGACGCCGAGCCGCCCAGCAGGCTCGCGGCGTAGGGGTGCGCTTCCGCCAGGTAGCCGGTCTGCGCCTCGGCGGCGACGCGCAGCATCGGCCCCCAGAACCAGCCCGTCAGCGCCAGCGCTCCCACGGCGGCGAGTATCGCTCTCCCCACCCCTTCGCGGCCCAGAGCGCGTACAAGCCAGGGTGAGGCGACCAATACCAGGCAGAGCGCCATATAGGCGCTCAGTGAGTGCGTGAGGATCAGTAGCCCGGCGGCAAGGCACGCCATGACGGTCGCGCCGTTGCGGGCGCCCTCCGGCTGGGCCAGCCGGTCCAGCGCTCCCAGCAGCACGGCCAGTGCGGCCAGCGCCAAAAACGCCGGGTACATCCCGCGCGCCAGGCTTGGAAACGTGGCGCCCGGCAGCAGGCAGGCCACTGCGGCTCCGAGCGCGGCGCGTCGGGGACTTGCCCAGGCCGCCGCCAGATACCAGACGCCGCCGAACAGGGCCGCCGCCGATAGCAGCAACGCCGTCCTCAGCGCCTCTGTTGCGTCGAGCCCGCAACGCATCGCCGTCGCGCCCAAGAACGCGAACGCCGGGGGATAGAGCACGAATCCGGGGCTGCCGCGGCCGCCGTTGGCCGCTGCGTCCCAACCAGGCGGGAACTCGCCCGAGCGCCAAGATGCATCGAAGGATTCGAGGGAGGCGAGATGGTAGCCCTGATCAGCGAGCTGGCCAAACGCGGGAGAGCCGAAGACCGACCATCCGTAGACGGCCAGGACCAACAGCAGCAGACTCAGGCAGATAAAGACGTCACGGCGCCAAGAGGAGCGGGACCGCTTGGCTGCGATTGCCGCCGGCTTCGATGATGAGGCTGCCTGAACCACCCTGCAAAGCCGTCGGCAGCTCCGCCTCCACCCAATAGGCCCCAATGTAGCCGCCCGCCAAAGTGGCGCTGTGCACCGCGAGCTCCTCGCCGTTCAGATAGGCGCGGACCGGCGCCACGACGGCCGGGGGCGCTTCCAACGGGGCCGCCACTCCCGCCGGCCAAACCGGATCGACCGCCCCGAGCCCGGCTGCCAGGATCAGAAGGCGCGAACCCGGCCGCGCCGGCCGCATCAGATCGAGCAGGCGGCCCGTGCCGGCGTCGAGGATCAGCGGTTCGCCGTCCTCGGTGAAGATCGCGGGCGCTAGCGCCGCGACGGGAAAGCTCAGGGTGCGCGCGCCTTGCGGCGTTGCCAACTCGATGGTCGCGCCGGCGCCGGCGCGCGTGTGGAACGGCGCCTGGATCTGTGACTCCTCGTCTGTCGACAGCAGGACCGGGGCCGGCGAGCCGTTGATCGTCGCCGCTCCCACAGCCGAGCCCAGCAGAGTCAGCAGTCCGCCCGGTGCGATCGCGCGCGTGCTCAAGTCGGCGGCGTTGAGCAGTTTCATCGAGCGCAACACGTCCGGGGCGCGCCGCCGGTAGACGCCGAATCCCTCGACCGCCACGTACAGACGTCCCGTGCGCGCGCTCAGGAAGAGATCGCTCACCGACGCCGCGGGCAGATCGTCCGTCACCGCTTCCCAGCCGTTGTTGGGAGCGGGAGCGTCCAGCGCCACCGAGGCGTAGAAGACGCCGGCGTCGCCGCCCACGTACACCGCGTCGCCGTCGGCCGAGGCGACCACCGAGCGGATCTCGCCTGCGGGCAGGTCCGCCGTCAGGTCATCCCACAGCAAGCCGCCGTCGACGGTGCGGAACACGCGCGGCCCCTCGGCTCCGGCAAACACCGCCACCGCCGCCAGCGGGGATTGCGGATCCAGCCACAAATCCGCGACCGGCCGGCCGCCGGGTACAGGCAGTCCTCCGCCGGCCGCACGCCAGGAGCGGCCCGCGTCGGCGCTGAGCCAGACGCGGCCCTCTGCGGTGCCGGCCATACGCAGCGGCGGCTCGGCCCCGCCGGATACCGCCAGCGCGGTGACCGGTCCGCGGTCAGGCCGGGCCGGCGCGATCTGGATGTCTCCGGTGTCGAGAAACCGCTCGAAAGCAGCGGATGCCGACGCTGGGGAGCCGCCGCCCGGCGCGATGTTCGCCAGGATCCAGCGCTGTGCGCCTCCCGGCAGCAGCGCGGGGCCGACGCCGTCGGCGTCAAAAATCGGCGGCGCCCCGGGACCCAGTTCCCGAAACCGTCCCGACGGAAAATTCGGCAGCGCGGCGTTGAGGCTCACCCATGACAGGCCGCCGTCCGCGGATCGCCACAATCCGGCCTCGGTGGCGACGAACACTCGCTCCGGGTCGGCCGGATCGAAAGCGATGGCCGATGGGCGGGCCCCGATCATCGGCTGCTCGGCCTCGTTCGTCAGCGCCGTCCAGGCGGCGCCGTCATCCCGGCTTAGAAACAGGTCCGCGCCGAGCCCATAGAGCCAGCCGGCGCGGAAGGGATGCCGCACCGCCACAATGACGCCGTCCGGAGTCGCGGCGTCGGCGCGTTCGAGTCGGAACAACAACGCCGCGTCGAGGTTCTCCAGCCGCTGCCAGCTCGATCCCTGATCGCTCGACGCCCAGGCGCGTCCGCTGCCGGTGACGACAGTCAAGCGGGAGCCGTCGGCCGTGAAGCCCACAAAAGGAAGCCCGCCGCCGCGCGGCCCGGCCAGTCCGGCCGACAAAGCGTGATCGCCCAGCAGGGTCCAGGCTCCCGCCGCGCCATGGACGGCGCCGATCGCCAGCCCCAGCGCGATGGCGCCGATCAGTGTCCTGCCGAGGTGCATACTGAAGATACGATCAGGGAAACCGATGCGGACCGAGCGTGTCATCCTGACACGGCGGTATGTCTCATTCAGCCTAACGCAAGCGCCCCACCTGTTGGAATCGGCCGAAAAGCCGAGGTTTTGGAGCGGTGGCGTATGGTTTCCTGCGTGCATCTTCCCCAGCGCCCGCGATAATGGTTTCGGGTGCTTGTATGAACGCCCGCTTTGCAAGGTCGTTGCTGGTCTGCCTGGCGCCTCTGTTGGCGTCCTCGACCCTGCATGCCCAAACGGCTCCGCCGCCTGACGCGGCGGAGGTGCTCGAAGCGCAGGGCGATGTGTCAGTGATTCGCAACGAACAGGTGTGGGCGCTGTTTGCCGGCGACCATGTGGCCGTGGGCGAGATGATCGTCACCGGCGACGACGGCTTCGCGCAATTGGCGGTGAAAGACGGCGCGGCGTTTGTCGTATACCCGGACTCGAAGGTCGTTTTCCGCAAGAACCCCTCCAACATCCGCGACCTGGTCGATGTCTTCCTCGGCCGCGTCAGGGTCTTCATCGAGAAGCTGGGCGGCGAGCCCAATCCCCATCGGGTGTTTACGCCCACGGCCGTCATTTCGGTGCGCGGCACGATCTTCGATGTCGAAGTGAATGAGTACGAGACCACCGTCGTGTCAGTGAGCGAGGGGTTGGTGGGCGTGCGCCATCGTCTGTTGCCTAACGGCAAGGACACGCCGGTGGCTGCCGGGCAGTCGTTGACCATCGACCCGAACACGCCGCTGGCGAAAGCCGGAGTGGACGGCGTGAAGGCCGTCCAGATCGCCGAGGATGTCGCGCGGATTGCGGCTTCGATTTGGGATCGTATCGGCAATCGCACCGGAGGCGGCGGAGGCGGCGGGGGGACTACGCCGACGCCCACGCCCCCACCGGTTCCGGGCGACGAAGAAGCGCCGGCTCCGCCTCCCGCGCCCCCGCCGCAGTAGCGGGTGAAAGCTTACTCGTCGCCGTCATCGTGGAGCAGCAGCCCTTCGATGACGATTGCCCCCTGCCAGGCGCGGTTGAGCGTGCGCACGTAGTCCCGTTCGAGTTGGAAGAGCCCGCGCTGGGCGATCAGCGCCTGCGGGTAGGCTGCGGCCATACGCTGAAAGCCTTCCAGGTAGAGCCGATAGGCCTCTTCGGCGCGGGGCAACATCTCATTGCGATAGCGCGCCGCCAGAGCGCTCGCGGCGGCGTACTGCCCGTAGGCGACCGCAAGCCGGTCGTGCAGCGAAAGCCGCAGCCGCTCCACCTCGGACTCGGCCTGCTCGACTTCGGCCCTGGCCGCCGCGACGGCCCCGCGGTTGCGATCAAACACCGGAATCTCCACGCCGACCTGGAAAAAGCCCTCGCGGCCGATGGGCTGGCCCCGAATGAAGGTTGCCGGGTTGTAGCGGAAGCCGCCCTCGGCGGTGATGTCCGGTACGATTTCGACTTTTTCGCGCGCCACCCGGGCTTCGGCGCGCGCCACCTCGGCGGCGGCATGGTCCAGCTCGGGGCTCTCGGCCAGAATCCGCTCGATGGCGGCCTGCTGTTCGAGCTGCGGCAGCGCCTCCAGGTCGCCGGCCAGCGGCTGCACGGGCAGGGATACGTCCCCCACGGCGGCCGCCAGTCGTCGCCACAACGCTTCCTGCTCGAGCCGCGCCTGCTCCAGGGCCATCGCGGCGGACTGGGCTTCGATCTCGGTCTGCAGCACGTCGGGGCGATCGGCCTGACCCACGTTGGCCAACTCGAGCGAGACGCCGACGGCTTCGTTCGCCAGGTTCGACAGCCGCTGCTCGATCTCCACCAGCCGCTGGGCCGCCAGGTTTGCGTAGAAGAAGCCGCGGACGCGGTTGAGCAGCCGCTGGCGGGAGGCCTCCAGGTCCGCCTCGGCCGCCGTGCGCTCGTGCTCGTGCACGCGCTGCTCCAGCGTCAGCTTGCCGCCGGTGACGATGCGCTGCTCGACGAAGGCGCCGACTTCGCCGCCGCGCAGCTCCGGCACGCGCCGGTTGAGCTCGTCGCCGGCGGCCCCGATGGTGGGGTTGGGGTAGCGACCGGCCTGGCGGCGCCGCGCCTCGGCTGCGTCGACGGCGGCTTTTGCCGCACGGAGTGAGGGATGCCGCTTGAGCGCGATCTTCTCCACCGCTTCCAGCGTCAGCGGCTCCTGGGCCGGGCAGAGGGCGACGGCCAGCAGCAGGATGCAGACCGTTCTCATGCTTCGGCTCGCTTCCGCCGCTCGAGTTCGACGATCTGGTCGAACTGCTCGTCTTCGAGCACGCGCAGATAGGTCATCATGCCCATGGTGGCGGCCGTCCAGCCCTGGCGCAGGCCGTGGTTGCGCGGCTCGTCGGCGTAATCCTCGTCCATGGGCATCCACATATCTTGCGGGAAGCCGGGCGTGTCTTTGGGATTCGGCCCGGCGGGCTTGCCCATCTGGTGATGCTCGTGGCCCGTCTGCGGCATCGGTCCGGCCATGGCGGTGGTGGCGCGCTCGCCGTCGGCGGCGTAGCCCAGGCCGCGGCCGAGCTTGGGGCCGTTGCCCTCGTCCAGCGGCGCCCCGGCCATCATGCCCATGCCCTGTTCCATGCCGCCGCCGGAGGTCATCTGATGCCCGGTGTGGTGCATCGGTCCGACCATCGAAACCATCTGATTCATGCCGTGGTGCGGCAGATGGCAGTGCAGCATCCAGTCGCCGGCGGTTTTCGCTTCCAGCTCCACGGTGCGCACCTGCGCCACTCCCACCAGCGTCGTGTTGCTCTTCGTCCAGGCGGCTTCGGGGACCCGGCCGCCCTCGGTGCCGGTCACGGTCCACTGGTAGCCGTGCAGGTGCATCGGGTGGTGGTCCATGCCGATGTTCACGAAGCGAAAGCGCACCCGCTCGCCGACGCGGCAGACGGCCGGGATGATGTGCGGCCCCGAGCGGCCGTTCATCGTCAGCCAGTTGAACTCCATCGCCAGCGTGTTGGGCACCGGGTTGTTCGGCAGCAGCGCGAACTCCTGCAGGATGTAGCCGTAGTCGCGGTCCACGGCCGGTTCGTAGTTCTCCTGGGGGTGGATGATGAACCAGCCGATCATGCCGAACATCTGCTGCATCGCCATGTGCGAGTGGTAGAAGAACGAGCCGTGCTGGTGCAGCGTGAACTCGTAGACGAACGTCCCGCCCGGCTCGACCGGATCCTGCGAGATGCCGGGAACGCCGTCCATCTCGATCGGCACCTCGAGGCCGTGCCAGTGGACCGTGGTCATCTCCGGCAGCCGGTTTGTGAAGCGGATGCGGACCCGGTCGCCCTGGTTGACCTCGATGGTGGGGCCGGGCATCGAGCCGTTGTAGCCCCAGACGTCCATCACGCGGCCCTTGACCAGCTCGGTGCGCACGGGCTCGGCGACCAGCTCGAACTCCTTGACGCCGTCGACGAGCTTGTAGGGCAGCTTGGCTACGCCGGGGACCTCGATCGGGACCGCGGGCCTTTGCGCGCGTAGCGCCCGGCGGCCTGCCAGAGCGCCGGCGCTCCACCCGGCGAATTTCTTGAAAAAGTCGCGGCGCTGCTTCATTTCCTGACTCTACTTTAGGCGGCTTACGGCCTGGGTGGAACAAGGCTGATGGCGATCACCAGACCTCCACCGGCCGTCCTCTCAAGGCAAACACGGTGAAGAACCCGGCATCGAGACCGTCCGCGCTGAAGCGGCCTTCCTCCGGCAGCGACGCCAGTCCCACGAACAGCGCCGCAGTCGACGACAGCCCGCTGCCGACGCTTACCGGTACGTTCGACAGGTAGTCGCGAGAAACCGTGAAAGTTGCCGCCTCCGCCGGGGCCGTGCAGAAGACAGTTGAGGTGACGTTGTTGGCGACGCTGGGGCCGTCGGAGCTAATTAGCAGGATGCGCACGTAGGTCCCCGCAGCAGCCGGAGGCTCCCAGTGCACCGTCAAGCCCGCATCGCGAATGATGGTCTTGCCGTTGCCCTGTAGCAGCCACTCCGGGGCCGCCGGCATCGCCGCCCCGGCCGAGAACGCGCCCACCGCGCCCCCGCCGGTTCCTTCGAGCGTGTAGGCGCCGGGCTCGAGATAGTCCCTATCCTTCTCGCTGAGTAGCGTCTCGTAGAGGCCTGCTTGAGCACTGGTCAAGAACCGTGAGCCGCCCGGCCCTTTCACGATCAACTGCCCGGCGTCGAGCGGGGAGGCCGGCGCCACGTTGCGCACGCCCCCGGCGGCGTCGCGCTCGCTGTAGACGGCGCAGGTCCCCAAAGGCGGCAACGAGAAGGCCGGGTTGAAGTGCCGGCCGCGCTGGATCAAGGTCTCGAACGCTCCGGCGCCGGTGTCCTGTGTATCGGAGGTTGAGCCGGATTCGACGATCACGCGCGACAGCAGCGCCGTACCGATGCGGTCGCCCGTCATGGGACCCAGGTGCGGGTTCATCGGATCGTCGCAGCGTCCGCCTTGTGCGCTGATCGAGATGGTGGCGACATTGCTGACCAGCCCGTCACGCACCCGGAACCACAGCGGCACGTAGCAGCCCTGGGGCGCGCTCGCCGGAATTTCCACCACGACCTGATCCAGCCCGGCGAACTCCGGGCTCCTCCCGGCGTAAAGGATGTTCGTCGCCCGCACTCCGCCGAAGAAGACCTCGAGGCCGGCGGTCGCCTGAAGATCAACGACGCCGCCCACATCCGCCGGCCGCTCGGCGTCGCTGCCGGCGATGCCGCCCAAGCCGGTCGCCCACAGCGTGACCACTTGTCCCTGAATTGCGCTCTGCTCGGTGGAATTGCGCGGCTGCTCGGTCTGTGAGACGAAGTTGTTCGCGATGACCGGCCCGCGTCCGGAGGCATTCGCGGTGAACAGGCCGACGTTCGACTCGGTGATCGTGACATCGACCGGGATGGAGCTCGGCGCGCCGTCCTGGTCGTCGTAGCGCACGCGCAGCGTCGCCGCGCCAAGCGGCGCGTTCGAAGGCATGATGGCGTTGACCTGTCCCTCGCTGACGAACAGCGGGATCACCGGCGTGTCAGGAAAGCCGCGCTTGGAGACCGTGATCGTCACGCCCCCCAGCGCGGGAGACAGCGGAAACCGTATCGCCTGCACGGCGTTGCGCGGTCCCACCGCTCGACCGAACACGGAGAAGATGGAGCCCCGTGCGATCGACCCGCCCGCGAACTCCGGCGGCTGGAAGCTGGCGGCGTTGACGATGCTGCTGGAGGTGAAGACCGGGTGCGCCTGGAGCGAAAATGAAAATGCCGTTACAAGCACCCCAAAAGCTGTGCGAAACAACGCCTGCGCCATTCCTTTGATTCTACGCGGGCGTGTTACCCTCGTCTTGAATTGCTCGTCATGCGGTCGGCTTTCGCCCTGTTTGCTGTCTTGTTTCTTGGCGCCCTTGCGGCTCATGCCCAGATCGAGGCGACGGTCTACGCCGGGTTGCAGCGCCCCAGCGACGACGACCTGGGGGTTTTTGGGTTTACCCAGCAGCCCATCACCATGAGCAACGGCGTCAAGACCGGCGCGCGGCTTTCCCTCAACAGCGGCTTGTTCACGGGCCACGAGCTCAGCTACGGCTACCAGCGCTTCAACCTGAAGATCGGCGACCAGAAGGAGTCGCAAGCCAGCGCCCAGGACTTCTTTTACGATTTCGTGCTGCACTTCACGCCGAACGCGGTCGCGGTGCGGCCTTTCGTGCTGGCCGGCGCCGGCTATACGAGCTTTTCGCCCGGCGACGGAGGCGTCTTTGCCGACGCCTCCGGCTCCAACGAGCTGGGCGTGAACTTCGGCGGCGGCTTGAAGATCAAGATGGGCAAGTTCTTCGGCCTGCGCTTCGACGCCCGCAACCACCTCACGCGCAAGCCCAACTTTCTCGATCTGCCGAACGTCGACGGACGCCTGTACCGCATGGAGTACTCCGCGGGCGCATCCCTGCTTTTCTAGGCTCGTTGTAACGGTCCGGCTTCGCGGCGTCTCTCCGTCTTCAGGAGGGAAAATGCCAAACCCAATCACTGAAAACAAGCCGCCGACAGCGCCTCATGGAACCGGCGCCGATCCCGAAAGCCAATCCCAAGCGCCTATCGACCTCGATCGGTTTCCCTCGCGGACGTTTTTTGCGCTCTTCGACGACCGCTATGCGGCCGGCCATGTCGCCGAGCGCATCGAAGACGCCGGAATGGATGTCGAGAATGTGGAGGTTCTCGCCGGCCGCGAAGGCGTAGCCCGGTTGGCGCCCGATGCCGAGGAGCCGCGTGGGCTGATAGCCCGGATCGTCCAGATGGCCGAGGAACTCAGCGACTTCAAGACTTTCTTGAGTGACTGCGCCGCCACGGTCAACACCGGCAAGGCCCTGTTGCTGGCGCACTTCGAGGATGAGGCCGACCGCACCGCTGCGGAGCTGCTGGTGCGCCAGGGCGGCGGCGCGCCGCTGGCTTACACCGACAAGTGGACGCTGGTGAAGTACTCCTGAAAAGGCCAAGAGCCGCAACCGCCTGATCGGCGGCAGCGGCCCGTTTGGCCGGCCCGCAGGCCGACGCATGCGGCTCTGTGGCGGCGTGTCGAGGGGGCGGGCAGGGCTAACTCAGATTCACCGTACGCGCGAACCGCACGGCTTTCACGGCTTCCAGCTGATCGAGCGCTTCCTTGGGGATGGCTGAATCTACACGCACCGCCGCTACCGCTTCGGCCGGGGCGTCTGCGGACGCCTTGGGGCCGCGTCCGAGGGAAAAGTCAGCAATGTTCACGCCGTTCTCGCCCAGGATCGAACCGAAACGTCCGATCACTCCCGGAACGTCTTCGTTCTTGATGAACAGCATGTGCCCGTCCAGCGGCGATTCGACGTAGATGCCGTCCACGCTGATCAGTCGCGGCGAGCCGTCGGGGAAGACCGCACCCTCGACGCAGACCTCGCCTTTTTCCGTTTCCAGCATCACCGCAACCGAATCGGCGAACTCCGTCCGGCCGCGCCGCGTCTCCGCCACGCCAAAGCCGCGTTCTTTGGCCACCTGGGCCGCGTTGATCAGGTTGGCTTTCTCTTCGAGGAAGCGGTTGAGCACGCCGGCCAGCGCCGCGTTGCGGATCAGGTGTGAGTTGGTCTCGCCGAACTCGCCGGAGTAGGTCAGCTTCACCCGCACCAGGCGTCCGTCCACGATCTGCGCGGCGAACTTGCCCAGCCGCTCGGCCAGCTTGAGGTAGGGCGAAAGCTTGGCGTATTGCTCCGCCGACACCGACGGCATGTTGACGGCGTTCATGACGACGCCGTCGGTCAAAAAGTCGCGCACTTGTTCGGCGATGCGGATGCCCACCAGCTCTTGCGCCTCTTCGGTGGAGCCGCCAATGTGCGGGGTGGCGATCAGGTTGGGGTGGCGGAAAACGGGCAGCTCGCCCGCCGGTTCGGACGGGAAAACGTCCAGGGCCGCGCCGGCCACCTTGCCCGACTCGAGGGCCGCATCGAGATCGTCGATGTTGACCAGTTCGCCGCGGGCGCAGTTGATGATCCGCACGCCGTCTTTCATCTTGGCGATGGAGGCGGAGTTGACCAGGTCGCGGGTCTCTTCGGTAAGCGCCACGTGCAGGCTCAGATAGTCGGACTTGGCGAAGAGTTCGTCGAGCTCCACCATCTGGATGCCGCGGTCCTGCGCCAGATCGCTGGACACGAACGGATCGTAGGCCAGCACGGTCATGCCGAACGGGCGCGCCCGGCGGGCGACCTGCATGCCGATGTTGCCCAGGCCGACGATGCCCAGCGTTTTGTCGCCGATCTCGTTGCCCAGGAATTTCTTCTTCTCCCACTTGCCGCTCTTGGTCGACTCGCTGGCCAGGTGCAGCGAGCGCGCCAGGCACAGCATCAGCGCCAGGGTGTGTTCGGCCACCGCGATGGCGTTGCCGCCCGGCGTATTCATCACCACCACGCCGCGCGCGGTCGCTTCCTCGGTGTCGACGTTGTCGACGCCTACGCCGGCCCGCCCGATCACTTTCAGATTCGGGGCGGCGGCCAGCACGTCCTTGGTGGCCTTCACGCCCGAGCGAATCAGCATGGCGTCGGCTTCGGCGAGGTAGTTCCGGTACTCGTCCTTGTTCGAGACGATGACGGTGAACTCCGGCACGGCCTTCAGGACGGCCACTGCTGCGGGGGAGACGGCGTCGGCGATGAGAATATTCATGTCTTTAGCTTCCGTGGGGGCGCTTTCGTTTCTTCCTGCTTGGGTTAGCGGCCGGAGGCCTCGGCGTAGACTTTCTGGACGGCCGCCACGCCCTTGCCGAACTCGACCTCGCGGCCAACGCCCGCCAGAATCAGCTCGAGCTCGGCGATGGTGGCGAACAGGTCGTGGAAGTCGAAGTAGCCCAGGTGTGCGATGCGGAAGATCTGGCCCTTCATCGTGCCCTGGCCGTTGGCAATGATCGAGTTGAACTCGTCGCGGTAGCCCTTCACGATCTGGCTCGAGTCCAGGCCCTCGGGCGCCCGGATCGCGGTGACCGAGCCGGCCGGGTTCTTCTTGGCGAACAGCTCGAGGCCCAGCGCCGTGGCGGCCGCGCGGGTGGCCTTGGCCAGCGACTGCGCATTGTCGATGAGCGCGTCGCGACCGATCTCACGGATGTACTCCATGGCGGCGCCCAAACCCAGCATCAGCGAGGTGGCCGGCGTAAAGGGCGAGTTGCCTTCGGCGCCGCCGTCCGCATGCGCCTTCAGGTCGAGGTAGAAATAGCGGTTGCAGGCCGTTTCGCGCTTCTTCCAGGCCTTCGCGCTCACTGCGGCAAACGCCAGCCCGGGCGGAATCATCACCGCCTTCTGCGAGCCGCCGATGCAGACGTCGATTCCCCAACCGTCGATGTCGAGCGGCATCGTGCCCAAACCTGTGATGGCGTCGAGAATGAAAATCGCATCGGTCTTGGCGATGATCTTGCCCATCGACTCCACGTCATGCGCGACGCCGGTGGAGGTCTCGCTCGCCTGTGCGAAAACGCCGGTCGCATCGGGGTTCGCCTTCAGCGCCGCTTCGACTTCTTCCGGCTCGACGACCTCGCCGTAGGGCTTCTCCAGCACGATCGGCGTCAGGCCGAAGGCCTTGGTGAGCTTCGTCCAGCGCTCGCCGAACTTGCCCGCCTGACAGACGATCACCTTCTCGCCCGGGCTGAACAGGTTCGAGACCGAGGCCTCCATGGCGCCCGATCCGGAGGAGCAGAAGACCGCGACGTCGTTGTCGCTGCCGTAGAGGTACTTCAAGTCGGCGACCACGTTCTTGTAGACGTCGATGAAGTCCTTGGTCCGGTGGTGCATGTCCGGCGCGGACATGGCTCGGATCGCCGGCGGAAACAGGGGCGTCGGCCCGGGGGTCAGTAGACGAAGCTTGCGAATATGCGGCATGGCGAATACAGTCCTACTGTTTGGTTTTGGGGGCTGCGAGTTCCGGAGAATCCGGCCCTAGCAGCAGCGCGACAATGCACACGACGCCGGACAGGCCCAACAGCTCGTGCGGGTCTGGCGGCTCATCTCGGCGCAGGCGTTATCCATCGGGGAGGGGTCCGCGAGGGGAATACTCATAGGATAGCGCGCAGCGCCGGTGGGATGCGAGATCGCACGGCGGGACTGCTAGAATCTTCGGTGCGCCGCGCACCGACGCCATACCCGCCGATGAATCTCCTTGCACCCGACTCGACTGCTGTTGCAGATTCCGCCGCTACTGCTGGTGTGGGGGGCGCCGTGCGGCTTTGCACCCTCGCGGTCGCGATGGCCTGCGCGGCCATGGCTGCGGACTCTCCTCACCAGTGGGCGGGGCTGCGCGAAGTCAACCCGCCCGCTGCGCCCGCCGTCGGCCAGACGGTCGCCATCGTTGGGGCGACGCTGATCGACGGTCGAGGCGGTCCGGTCATCCGCGATGCGGTCGTGGTGATCGGCGGCTCTCGCATCCTGGCCGTCGGGCCGCGCGCCGAGGTGGAAATTCCCGCCGGCGCCAAGCGCGTCGACGCCGCGGGACAGTATCTGCTGCCCGGCCTTTTCGACGCGCACTACCACTCAGGAGGCAGCAACGGCGAAGCCTTCGCCCGCGGTCTGCTCGACGCCGGCGTCACCAGCTTCCGAGACCCTGGCCACCCGGACTCCTACGGCCATCTGTTGACCACCGATGAGCCGCGCCCGCGAGGCTTCCTCACCGGCAAGCATCTCGACCAGGCCGCGCCGGCCTACCCCAACAACTCGATCCTGCTCGAGACGCCGGAAGAGGTCCGCTCGACCGTCGATCAACTGGTGGCCGACGGCGCCTCGGCGCTGAAGGTCTACTTCCGGCTGCCCGAGCCGCTGATACGCGTGCTCTCAGAGCGCGCCGACCGCCACGGGGTTCCGGTGACGGCGCATCTCGAGCTGGTGCGCGCCGACGCCGCCATCCGCGCCGGCGTGGACGGCATCGAGCACGTCACCTCATTGGGCACGACGCTGGCGACGCCCGAAGACGCCGCCGAGTTCGAGCGCGGCGTCGACAACGAAAACTCCTTCCGCCGCGACGGCCGCTACTGGCTGTGGAGCCGCCTCGATTTCCGCAACAACCCGCGCCTCCAGCCGCTGCTCGACCTGATGAGGCGGGAGCAAACATTCCTGACGCCGACGCTCTACACCTTCGAGGTGCGGGAAGGGGACAAGGACGCGACCGCGGAGAAAGTCGCCGGGTTCGAGAAAATGCTCGAGCTGACGGGCATCGCCTACCAAGCCGGGATCCCCATCCTGTCGTGCTCGCACGGCCGCCCGCCGGAGGCGAATTGGCGCGACATCGAGCTGATCGTCGAGGCGGGCGTGCCGCCGATGGAGGCGATTCGAGGCTCCACCGACCACGCCTCGCGGTTCTTTGGCGTGAGCGAACGGCTGGGGACGATCGAGGCGGGGAAGCTGGCGGATTTGATTCTGCTGGGCGCGGATCCGCTGGCGGATATCTCGGCTGTGCGCGACGTGAAGCGGGTGATGCTCAACGGCGCCTGGGTGCGCTGAATGATCGCCCAGCATCTACCCGCGGCGGTCCATCCAACACAACGAAGCCGGTCCAGACACTCGCCTGGACCGGCCGCAAACCTTCAGAAGCAGCAGCGCAGCAGCGCTTACTTTTTCTTGACCTGTTTCTGCTGACCGACGCGGACCTTGTTGACGCTCGCCTTCTGGTCGGCCCAGGCCTTCCAGTCAAACCGCTTGGCGGCGTCCTGCAGGTAAGCCCGCACGTCAGCTCCCTTCGGCAGCAGCGCCGCCACGGTGGCGCGCTCGCCGGTGTCCGGGTGTTGAATCGTGTACGACTTGACGTTCGGAATGCTCATCGTTTTCTCAAGATATCACAGCGCGCGGCGATACGACTCGAGCACCTGTTCGAAGGCGTGCCTTTCGGTCACATGACACCGGCCTGCGTCCCCAATCGCCCGGCGCAGCGCTGGGTTTGACGCCAGCAACTCCAACTGCCCGGCGAGCATGTCGGCCTCGGCCGGCCCTGCATCCACCCTGACGACCTCATTGTCGCCAAAGGCGGACCACTCCTCCGTATCGGTCACGATCACCGGCTTGCCGGCCGCCAGCAGCCGCATCGCGATGCCGGAACTCTCGCCCGCCGTCGGCCAGCGCAGGTTCACGCAGACATCGACCGCCGCCGCATACTCGGCCAACTCGCCATCCGACAGCCGGCCGCGCCGCACGACCCGCGGCGAGTCGAGCAGCGGGGCGAGGGACGCCTCGTAGTCGCTGGAAACGAACGAGCCGGCGATCAACAGCTTCCACGGCGCCGTCAGCCGCCGCGCCGCCGCCAGCACGCTCTGCAGCCGCTTGGTCGGTCGTTGGTAGCCGAAACATCCGATCAGCAGCTCCTCCCGCTTCGCGCCCAGTTCGGCCCGAACCGCCTCGATCTGTTCCGCCGAGAACTCCGGCGCCGGATCGACGAAGTGCGGGATCTCCACGATCTCCGGGGCATGGGGTGACGCCTCGCGCGCCAGCCGGGCCGCCGCCGGATTGTGCACGATCACCTTCTCGGCGCTCTCGACGATACGGCGCAACAGCGGATAGCGAAAGAATTCGACGTCGCCCGCCGAAGCGCCCCGACGGCTCCACAGAACCCGGGCCCGGTCGCGCAACCACTCGCCGGAGTTGAAAGCCATCTCGTCGAGATAGTCCGCTTCATCCAGCCGCCCCAGCAGGAAGTGCTGCAGCACGGCGTCATGCAACTCGACCACGCCGGGCGTTGCGAGCGCGGCGTCGTAGGCCGGCCCGTGCAGCGGATTGTTGCCGATCTGGTAGAGCCGCCGGTCAAACGCGCCGAGATTGACGCCGGCGGGGTCGTCCATCGCCTCGACTTCAAAGAAGCGCGCCAGTCCCTCCGCCAGCCGCGCCGAAAACTCCGCGACGCCGGACGCCGCCGGGGGCAGGGGAGAGACCAGCGCCAGTTTCATTGCGGCTTGACTCGTTTGCCGAAAATCGCCGTGCCGACCCGCACCAGCGTCGAGCCTTCTTCGACGGCGACCTCCAGGTCATGGCTCATGCCCATCGAGAGTTTTTCCAGCCCCAACTCGTCGCGCAGAGCGCGCAGCCGGCGGAAGTACGGACGCGCCAACTCGGCGTCTTCGGACCAGGGCGGCATCGTCATCAGCCCCTCCAGTCGCAGGTTTTCGCAGGAACGGACGAAGTCCGCCAGCGCCGGGATCTCCTCCGGTGGCGCGCCGCTCTTGGAGTCCTCGGGGGAGAGCTTCACTTCGAGGTAGATCTCCAGCGGCCGCTCGGTCTGGTCGTTCAGTCTGCGTGCGATTTTTTCGGAATCGACCGTGTGGATCGCGTCGAACAGGCCGGCCGCGATGCGGGTCTTGTTGCTCTGCAGGTGGCCGATGAAGTGGAAGCGCGCCCCGGGCAGCTCGGCCAACTCCGCCCGCTTCTGCTGAAATTCCTGGACGTAGCTCTCTCCAAAGTCGCGCTGGCCGGCTTCGTAGGCGGCGACGATGTCTTCGGCGGGTTTGATCTTCGAGACCGCCACCAGCGCGATCTCATCCGGGTTGCGCCCACAGTTTCTTGCGGCGGCTTCCAGACGGTCGCGGACGGCGGCCAAGCGTTCGGCTATCACATGCCCATCTTACTGACTGACCGCGGAGGCGCCGGCCGCACGCCGCCCCATAAACTGCCGAACGACGCGAGAATCAGCCTTCCGGTTCGCTCCGCTATCGCCAACCGACCCTTGAAACTCTCCTCGCGCTGTCGGCGAAAGACTACTCTTCGAGAATGAAAGTGATCTTCAGATTCACGCGGTATTCCGTGATCTTGCCGCCTTCCACCTTTACCTTCTGATCCTGCACCCAAGCGCCGCTCACGTTCTTGAGCGTCTTATTGGCGCGATCAACGCCCGCCTTCACGGCGTCTTCGAAACTGACTGTGGACGAGGAGATCACCTCGGTAACTCTTGCAACAGACATGATTGAATCGGACCTCTCAATTCCCTGGTTGGGGTCTTGACCATAGCACACGATCCAGCCTGCTACTTGACCGTCACCCAAACCGGCGACGCCCACGCCAGCTCGCCGTCTTCCTGCTCCACGCGGATGTAGTACCAGTTCTCGCCCGCGGGCGCGGAGTTGTCGACGTAGTCGAACTCCACCCGCGCCGAGCCCGAACCGGGCTGCGTATGGATGTACTGGTTGTTGCGGATCAACTCCACCCGCGCGATCGGCCGGGCGCCTACGATGCGGGCGGTGATCTTGGGCTTGCCGGCAGCCGTGTAGGCCGAGCCCATCATGTGTCCGTCGACGCGGAAGTCCACCAGAATGTTGTCGGTCGCGGCGTAGGAGCGGCGGGCGCGGATGGCGTCGAGAATCTCCTCGCGGCTCAACTCCTCCACCCAGATCATGCCGTAGCTCGCGTGCGTGGAGACGTGGTCGGAGCTGGCCTGTACGCCCAGCTTCAGCCCCTTCTGCCAGGCGTTCCAGATCAACCCGGCGGGACGCTGCACGGGGTCGTCGGCGCGCGGCGCTCCTTCGTGCTCGTAGTTGCTGCGGTAGCCCTGGTAGATCTCCGCCAGCGTCTCCACCTCCGGGTCGTTGTCGGTCCAGTCAGTGCCGGCTCCGGTGGCGATCGTATGGGCCATCACGATGCCGCGCTTCTCTTTCAGATGGGCGTAGAGCGGCAGCAGGCCCGTGTTCTGGTTGTCGTTGCGCTCTTCGGGCAGAAAGCCGAAGACCGGCACGCCGCGCTGGGCGAACATCACGTTGCGGTGGCCGGACGGATAGCCGCGGCTGCGTTCATAGCCGTACAGCGGCGCGAATTTGCCGGGAATGTGAAACAGGTCCGCCGCCCGCTGGTTCATCCACCAGTTGTATTCCACGTCCTCGCCGGCGTTGTGGTCGGCTACGCCCTGGTAGTCCATCGCCGCCGCGTCGAGCGCATAGCGGTAGGAGTCGAACAGCGAGCCGTCGCGGTTGCCGTCCCAGGAAATGTCGGTGTGGCGGTGCATGTCGCCGCGCACGATCCGGAATTTTCCGCCGACGGCTTCGGCGCGGTACGCGCGCAGCCGCTCGACATCGGCTGCTTCGTCGGCGTGCACCGGCTGGTAGGCCTGCGTGGGCGAGCCGTAGGGGATGAAGCGGAACGGCTCGGCCGGGGGACCGGGCTGGATGGAGCCGCGATAGAGGTCCTGCTCGCCCGGAAAGCCGTGCGGGAACGTGCGTCCGTCGCCGGGCCAAAAGACGTCAAAGCCGCCGTCGCCGTTGGGCGCTACGGCGGTTGAAGCGTCGATGCGTCCGTAGCCCAGGGGGAACTGGATCAGGTCGCTCCAGCGCCCGCCGTGGAACGTCACCGCCCCCAGCCGCCACATGCCGCGGTAGCTCGGCTTGCCGCGGCGCGGCGTATTGGTCCGGTAGCGGAAGAAGACCCAGGGGTTGCCGTTGCCGTCGAACGCCAGCCGCGGCGTGGTCATCGTGTGGGCGGCCTCGGTCGGCAGCCGCTCGGACGGCTCGCCCGGCAGTTGCTTGAGTTCGCCGCCGATCAGCACGCCCAGCCGCACCTCGCGGCGCATCAGCAGGCCCATGCCCTTCTCCAAACCGCCGGAGACGTAGTCCTTGCCCCACAGCGAATCGCCTTCTTCCCAGGCGAGCCACAGATTGCCGCCGGGTCCGAAGACGGCTTGCGGGCGCGCCTCGAACGAAGGCGTTTTGAGCAGGGGACGCGGCGCGTCCAAACGCCCGTCTTCGATGCTGCGTGCAAAAACGTCGTAGTTGCCGGCTTCATAGCCGTCCCAGAGCATGAAGAAGCGCTTATTGGCGACGGCCACAGAGGGTTCCCACTCGTTAGCCGCGGTGCGGGTAACCGGAACGCTCTCGCCCCAGCGGCTGCCGTCATAGGTCTTGGCATAGATTTCGCCCTGGCCATCGCGAAAGCTCTGCCAGGCCATCGCAATGCGGCCCTCCCCGTCGGTTGTGACGGCGTGGAAGATGTCATTGCCGGCCGCGGTCTCCACGGCGATCTCGCGGCCCCAACGTCCGCCGCTCCAGGCGCGGGCATACAGGTTCCAGTCGTCGTCGCGCATCTCCGACCAGATCGCCCAAACGGCGTCGCGGGCCTCGGCCAAGTGCACGCGAAAGAGCTGCTTGCCTGGCTCGGTGATCGCTTCGGGGGCATTGTCGCCGCGCTGCACAAACAGTTGATCGCCGCCGCCGGTGTAAGTCTGCCAAGCGAGCCATGTCTCGCCCGCCTGCGTGCGGATGGCCGACGGCTCATCCTCGGCGCCCATGCCGGCAGTCGTCTGGATGCGCTCGGAGACGGGAGTGCGCTCGATCCGCACCTGGCCTTTCAGCCGCGACACGCCGCGTTGCCAGCCGACCTCGCTCGGCTCGAAGGCGATCTCGCCGGCCGGCGTCTGGAGCCGCACCGCGGCGGCGCCGTTCGACAGCCGCAGGATGACTCCGCGTTCGCTGAGCCGGCGCTGCTGCTTGGTGCCCTCGAGGCTGCGCTCCCACGGGGCATGCCAGTAGTCCTCGATGACGGTTCTGGCGGTCCAGGACCGGCGCGCGGAGTCGATCGAGTCGCCTTGGTCGAACTGCCAGCCGTCGAGCGTGACCAGCGTTCCGCCGCTGACTTCGACGGAGCCGGACCAGTCCGCCGCCTCCTCGCCGCCGAAACGAACCAGGAAGGACTCATCCGCCGCCAGCGGAGCGAGGAACAGGAAGAGGAGGAGAGCGGACCGCAACATCTTCGGGCAGTGTACCGCCACCAGGGTGGCGTGCGGCTCCAGCCGCGCCGGGTCGGACTCGTCCCGCGCCCTGAAGGGCGCTGCGCCGACCAGGAGGTCGGCGTTGCAAGCCGGGAGGCTCGCTCCACGGAGCTCACGTGGAGCAGGCCTCCCGGCCTGCCAACTTGGCCTCCTGGCCAAGTAGCTCGAATGTAGAGACTCCAGCCCGCGCCCTGAAGGGCGCGGCTCGGAAGGAGCGGGGGATCCCCATCAGGAAGAACTACCCCCACGTATCCGCCGCGCGGTACTCCTCAAAGCACTTATCCAACCCTTCGAGCCCATCCCCCGACAGCCCGTGCTCCATCCCTACAATCCCCTCGTACCCCTTCTCATAGAGGTGTCGGAACAGGAACTGGTAGCGGATTTCGCCGGTGCCGGGCTCCTTGCGGCCGGGCACGTCGCCCGCCTGGAAATAGGCGATGCGGTCCCAATGCTTGTCGATGTGGTTGGTGAGATTCCCCTCGGAGATCTGCTGGTGATAGATGTCGAACAGGATCTTCACATGATCGCTGCCGACCGCGTCGATGATCTGCGCGGCGTGGTCCGACGTCACCACGTGATAGCCGGCGTGGTCGACGAGCACGTTCAGGGGCTCGAGCACCAGCGTCAGTTCTGTCCCTTCCACCAGCTCGGCGGCTTTCGAAAGCCCTTCGATGACGTTCTCGGTTTGGCGTTCGAGCGAGAGGTAGTCCACCGACAGTCCGCTGGTCACCGTCGCCCAGCGGTTGCCGATCACCTTGTGATACTCCACGGCGGCGGCGACATCTTTCAAGAAATCCTCGTGGAACTTGCGGTCGACCAGTGCGTCGCCCTTCCAGCCGCCGGAGTTCACCACGAATACGCCCATCCGCATGCCGAGCGAATCCATCTTGCTGCGCAGCCGCTTGGCCTCTTGCAGGGTGTACTCGCGCGGCAGGCCGTTGTACTCGAAGTCGCGAAAGCCGTAGTCGGCGTAGATTTCCAGGTGCTGCTCCACCGAATAGGTCTTGCCCAGCAGCGACATGCGCGGCGCATAGCGCAGGCGCCACTCATGGGTCTTGGCGGTTTCCGGCGGCGCATCGCCGCCAGGGCCCGAGCCGGCGCAACCCACGGCGGCTGCGGCGGCCGAAGCGGCAAGAATTTCACGACGGGTCATCGAGGGTCAGAATAGCAGGGCTATTGCAGTTGCACCGCCAGCTGTCGGTTGTGCCGCGCGTCCTCGAACCCCGGGTCCGCCTCGAGCGCCCGGTCGTAGGCCGCGATCGCCTCCTCGATGCGGCGCTGGCGCAGCAGGCAGTTGCCCAGGTCGCTCCAGCCCTGGGCGAAGTCGGACTCGCGCTCCAGGCTGGCGCGAAAGGCGCGCTCGGCCTCGGCCAGACGGTTCTCCTGCATCAGCACCGCGCCCAGGTTGTACTGCGCGTGCGCATACGTTGGGTCGACGGCCACGGCGCGCTCGAACGAGGCGATGGCTTCGTCCATGCGGCCGTCGGCGGCCATCGCCCGGCCGAGGTTGTTGTGGGCCACGATCGCTTCCGGATATCTTTCCGCGGTGCGCCGCCACAGCGTCTCCGAGTCCTCCCAGAACCCGATCTGCCGCACCGTCAGCCCGCTCAGCACGGCCAGAATCGCCGCGCCTGCGAACACGGCCCGCCTGTCTTGCTCGCGCCATCGCGCCCAAGCCCCGCCGGCCAGGGCCGCCAGCCCCAGCGTGGCCAGGTAGCTGTGGTGATCGGCCACCGATTGCTGCCGGTCCAGCCGCAGCAGGGACAACACCGGCAGCAGCGTCACCACATACGCCGCCCAGGCCGCCGGGAAGGCCGGTTTGCCTCGTCGCCATAGCCAGACCGCCAGCGCAGTCAGCGCCACCACCACGACCGCCGCCAGCAATAGCCGCGGGTCAGTCGACTGCGGGTCCGCCGTAGGAACGACCATCGGATACAGTCCCACCGGCCAGACGCTCTTGAAGACGTAGTAGAAAAGGCTCCACAGTGACAGCATCAGCCGCAGGTCGGGGTACAGGTCTAGATTCGCCGCCACCCCCGCCACCCCGGCCTCGTAGCGCCCTACGCCGGTCAGCCCAAAAACGAGCGACAGTGCAAAATACGGCGCCAGGCGCAGCCCCGGCTTGCGCCGCAGCGGATAGAGGTCCAGGATCAGCAGGGCCACCGGCAGCGTCGCCACGATCACCTTCGACAGCAACGCCGCCACGAAAGCTCCCAATGACGCCGCTAGCCGTCCGCGTACATACAGCCACGCCGTGAGCACATAGAACAGCCCCGAGAGCACGTCGCGGCGCTCGCTCGCCCACGCCACCGACTCCACCCGCAGCGGATGCAACGCAAACAGTAACGCCCCGAACGCGGCCCCCCAGGCCGTACTCGCCGAGGCGCCTTCCTCGCGCCGCGCCCGGCGAATCAGCTCAAAGAACAGCAGATAGACGAAATACGCCGTCCCGGCGTGCAGCAGGGCGTTGGTGAAGTGGTAGCCCGCCGGATTGAGGCCCCAGATGAAGTAGTCGAACTCGAGCGTCAGCCAGGTCAGCGGATGGTAGTGGCCGAGCAGGAACGTCGAGAACGCCCACTCGATGTTTTCGGGCGCGAGGCCGCGGTAGGCTGGGTTGTCGAGGAAGTTGCGGTCGTCGTCCCAGTTGACGAATTCGTTGCCCACCGCCGGCAGGAAAACCAGCAGGGCGATCACGGCGACGATCCACGGCGCCCGCGCCGGCCAGTCCGGCGGGGGCGGCTCCGCGGCGCGGCGACGCTTACGTGACGCCATCAAAGGAAGATTGTAGCCCGCACGCCTGCTAAGCTGAGGCGCTGGTGAAGCTCTTTGTCCTCAGGCACGGGATCGCGGAGGAACGCGCGGACGGTATCGATTCCCAGCGCGCGCTGACCGACGAGGGGCGGCGCAAGCTGGCCAAAGTCATCGCCCAGGCCGAGAAAGCCGGACTCGCGCCGGACTTCATCCTCACCAGCCCTTACGTACGGGCGCGCCAGACGGCGGAAATTGCCGCCAAAGCCTTGGGCCACTCAGATCCTTTGATCGAGAGCGACAAGCTGCTGCCCTATTCGAATCCGCTCGAGCTGTGGGAGGAGCTTCGCGGCTACCGCGAGGCTGAGCAGGTGCTCGTCGTCGGGCACAACCCGCAATTGACCGAGCTGGTTTGCCTGCTTGCCGGCGCTCCCGGAGGATCGATCCCCATGAAGAAGGCCGGACTGGCCTGCTTCCACCTGCGCGGCGTCGGGCCGCAGCCGCAGGCGACGCTGTCCTGGATGCTGACGGCAAAACTCGCCGGCGCGTAGGGGCGCAGCATGCTGCGCCCGCTGCAGCTTCAGGTCGCGGCCCGCATCCTCGAGGATGCGGCACGGAGGGATGGCCCCCGATGAATTCTTCCGTGCCGCAATCTTAAGATTGCGGGCCTACAGCCCCAGCAACCGCCGTCGCAGAAGATCCAGAGCCGTACGCGCCGACAACTCCCGATTGCGGTCGCGCTCCTTGCCCAGCCGTAACAGCCGCACCGCGCTCTCGCCGTCGTCCGCGAGCCCGACGTAAACTGTTCCCACGGGAGACTTCTCCGTCCCGCCGCCCGGTCCGGCCACGCCGGTAATGGAGAGTCCCACGGCTTTCCCCGGGCCGCCCGCCAAGTCGCGAGCCCGCTCGGCCATTTCCCGTGCGCACTGCTCGCTGACGGCGCCGAACTTCTCGATCGTCTCCGCGGAGACGCCCAGCCAGCGGACCTTCGACTCGTTGGAGTAGCTCACGAAGCCGCCGGCAAAATACTCCGAACTGCCGGGAACCTCGGTGATTTTTTCCGCCAGCAGGCCGCCCGTGCAGCTCTCCGCCAGCGACAACATCAGCCCGCGCTCCTTGAGCAGGGTCCCGATCACGGCCTCGATCGGCTCGTTCGCCGAGGAATACACCCGGTCGCCCAACTCATCGGCGACTTTCTGAGCGAGTGCGGCGGCGATCGCCCGCGCCTCGTCTTCAGTGCTCGCTTGTCCGCGGATGTGCAGCTGGATCTCGCCCGGCGCTGACAGGATTGTCGTCACCGCCCGCGTCTCGATCGAGTAGATCGGTCCGATGCGCGCATCCACGTCCGACTCGCCCATCCCGGCGATGCGCAGCGAGGCGGTGTGGTAGCGCAGCGGCGATTCGATCAGCGCCAGCCGCGGCTCACACTCGTCGATGAACAGCGGCCGCAGTTCGCGCGGCGGCCCGGGCAGCAGAATCACCACCCCGGCGTCGTCGCGGTAGTACAGCCCCGGCGCGGTCCCTTGCGGGTTCGGCAGCACCTCGGCGCCGTCGATCACCATCGCCTGCCGCCGGTTGTTGTCAGTCATCGTACGCCCGTAGCGCGCGAACCGCTCCGCGATCCAGCCGATGATTTCCGGGTTCTCGTAAAGTCCCTTGCCCAGCGCCTGCGCCACGCCTTCGCGGCTCAAATCGTCGAGCGTCGGGCCCAGCCCCCCGGTGACGATCACGATCTGTGCATCTTCCCGCGCCCGGCGCACCTCTTGGGCGATGCGGTTCTGGTCGTCGCCGACAACGACCTTGCGCGTCACGTCCACGCCGAATCGCGCCAGCCGCTCCGTCAGAAAAAGGGAGTTGGTATCCAGCCGCGCGGGGGTCAAAAGCTCTGAGCCGACCGCGATGATCTGCGCCAGCATGCAGCTTGCTTAGTCCAGCCAGCCGGCGCCGGAAACCCGGTACAGACTGCTGTTCGTCGCCACGATCATCTCGCCGCTCTGGGTGAGCGCCTGGCCGACGATTCCCGGGCCTGACACTACCAGCTCCGGCTCGCCGTCTTCCATCTCCATGCGGAAGACGCCCTTGCTGCCGCGGTAGGAGCAGGCCAGATACAGCCGGCCTTTCTCGTCGAAACAGATGCCTTGCGGCCGTCCGAACCCGCGCCGGTAGACTTCCACCTCGCCGGTCGGCAAGATGCGATGGATCGGATCGAAGCTCGACGTGGTCGGCCCGCTGACATACAGATTGCCGTCGGGACCGAACGCCAGGTGGTAGGCCGCCACCGACGGCTCGAGCGTGGAGAAAACGAAGATCTGGCGGTCGCGCGCGATCTTGAAGATCGTGCCCGTGCGGTCGCCGACGTAGAGGTTCTGGTCGGCGTCCATCGCCATGCCCGTCGCCACGCCCATGCCTTCGGCGTAGGCCTCGACCTGCCCGCTGGAGCTCACCGAGTAGATCGTGCCGTCATGGCGCCCCGAGATCAGCAGCGAGCCGTCGGGGTCCACCAGCAGTCCGGTCGGGTTGACGATGTCGGAGACCAGCGGCCGGACGTTGAAATTCAGGTCGATCTTGAAGACCGAAACCGGCATTTTCTCGCCGCGGCTGCCGCTGCGGGTGGTGTAGATGTTGCCTTCGGCGTCAATCGCCGGCGAGGCAACCGGGTGCAGGTTTTCCGCGATGACCAAGCCCACCGAACAGCGCGCCGCCTCGCTGCGTTCGCCGTTGTTGGCCACCGTCACCGAGCCTTCCGCGGCCTCGTCGGGAACGCTCACCACCACCCGGTTCGACCCGCCCACGATCAGCCGCCCCGGCGTCTTGCCGAAGCGAACCACCGGCTGCGTTTCGCCCTCGTGGGTGAAATGGGAGCCGCGTAACTCGAACGATCCGCCTGCGATGGCGGCAGGGGGAGTGAGCCGATCGATCACCGGCCGGCCTGCGGCTTCCATGTCTGAACTCATGATATTGAGCGGGCGAAAAACCCGCTTAGACGACATCCCAACCGGCTCAAGCAGACGCCAAAACCCAGCGGTACGCGATGACTAGCATCATAGCGCAGAGCCCTGCGGCGGCGTCGTCGGCCATCACCCCCACGCCGCCTGGAATCTTCTCCAAACGGCGTATCGGCGGGGGTTTGAGGATGTCAAAAACCCGAAACAGAACGATCGCCAGCACCCAGTCCAGCCAGACCCCGGGCCGCGCCGCCGCCAGCGCCAGCCATTGCCCGACCACCTCGTCCACCACGATGAAGCCGGGGTCCTCGCTGCCCAATTCGGCCTCGATCTTTCCCGATGCCGCCGCCCCCGGATAGAACAGCGCCGCCGCCAGCAACGCCAGCGCCTCCGTCGGCATCCCGGCGTACTCCACCAGCAGCCAGCCCATGCCGCCCGCCGCCAGCGCGCCCATCGTACCCGGCGCCAGCGGAATCCTGCCAACCCCGCCCCAGGTGGCGAGCCAATAGGCCCAAGAAGATGTCTTCATCGAACGGCTCTAGTCTTCCGCTTGGCCAGGAACTTCGCCTTCAATCGGCTGTAGCGCCTCATCGCTCTCGTTGAGGGGACGGGAAATCACGTATTCCTCGGCCGACCACATTCCCAAATCAACCGTCTTGCAGCGCGCGCTGCAAAAGGGGAAGTTCTTGTCGGCCACACTCGCCGGCCTTTGGCAAACCGGACACGGTCTTGTCTTCGCAGGCACTGCCTTCGATCCTACTGCAAAATAGGCAGCGCGCTCGCCGTCATCGTTACGGGAGGGGGCGCCGGACGGCTCTCGACGGACTCGAGCACGCCGAACACATCGTAATCGCTCGCTCGCTCGATGCGCACCACGCCGATGTCGCCGGGCTGCGCCGAGCCGCACTCGAAATCGGTCAGAAACGTCTTACCGTCAATTTCTTCGGCCTGCGACTGCATCCGGCCTTCCCACAGCAGATCCGTCTCTGCCGAAGGCCCGCCCACCAGGATCGGATAACGCCCGCCCACCAGCGCGCGGTTGCGGTTGCGCGAAATCTTCCGCTGCAAAGCCATCAGACGCCGAAAACGGTTGTAGCTGGTGCGCTTGTCCACCTTTCCGTCCAGCGCGTAGCTGGCGCTCATGTCGTCGTCGGAATACCGGAAAACGCCCACGCGGTCAAACTGCGCCGCCTCGACAAAGGCGCACAGTTCGTCGAAGTCCGCCTCGGTCTCGCCCGGGAAGCCGACGATGAAGCTCGTGCGCACGGCCACGCCGGGGATGGTGCGCCGAATACGCTCGATCAGCTTCAAAAAGATGTCGCCGTTGGCCCCGCGCTTCATGCGCTTGAGCACCGAAGCCGAGGCGTGCTGCAGCGGCATGTCGATGTAGCTGCAGATCTTCTCATGCGCCGCCATGGTGTCGAGCAGGCGCTGGCTGACGCGATTCGGGTAGGCGTAGAGGAAGCGGATCCAGCCGGCATTGGGCAGTTTCGACAAGCCTTCCAGCAGCGCCGGCAGCCCGTCCTTCACCCCCAAGTCCTCGCCATACATCGTGGTGTCCTGCCCGATCAGGTTGATCTCGCGGACTCCCTGGGAAAAAAGCTGCTCGGCTTCGCGCAGCACCGACTCAAAGCGCCGGCTGCGGAAATTGCCGCGAAACTGCGGAATGATGCAGAAGGTGCACGGATGGTCGCAGCCTTCGTTGATTTTCAGGTACGCAAAGCTGCGCGGCGTGGAGAGCCGCCGCGGCGTCAGGTCATGGTAGAGAAACGGCTGACCCGTCGGCCGCGCCTCGCCGCCTTCGCAATGGTCGACGATCGTCTCGAGCTCATTGGTGCCCAGAACGGCGTCGACCTCGGGGATCTGTACCTGGATGTCGTTTCGATAGCGCTCCACCAGACAGCCGGCCACCACCAGCCGCCGCGCGCTGCCATCCACCTTGTAGCGCGCCATCTCGAGAATGGTCTCGATGGACTCCTGCTTGGCGGGATCGATGAACGAGCAGGTGTTCACGACGATCGCATCGGCGTCGTCGGGAGACGTGGTGAGCTGATGGCCGCGCTCTTCGAGCATGCCCATCATCACTTCCGAGTCCACCAAATTTTTCGGGCAGCCCAGGCTAACGAAGCCGATCTTCATGAATCTTCATCCTAGCGCCTCCCGGGCCGGACGCAGAATGGGTGGCGATTCTGGCTCCTATTCCCCTGTGGTAGCGCTTTGTCGAATGCTGCGGTCCGGGGGAGATTGTCTGAGGCTTCATCTTCGCGGACGAGCCGGTTGGGCGCTTGCCTCCAACCGGCTCGTTTCCGTTGCTCGCCCAAGTCGCATCGATTCATTGAGTAGACTGAAAGTTGGCACGGACATATCTCTTTTCGACCCCGGTGATGGTTGCGCTGACCCTGCTGGCGGGAATCACGGTAGCCCTCGCGCAAGACTCCCCCGACCAGGCCCTGCGCGGCGCCAAGGAGTTCCGCCGCGTCGAGATCGTCTCCGGGCTCGCCAACCCCTGGGAGGTCACTTGGGGGCCGGACTCGATGCTCTGGGTGACCGAGCGCACCGGCGGCCGAGTCACCCGCGTCAACCCAGTCAGCGGCGAGGCGCGCGTGGCCGCGCACATCAGCGAGGTTTTCGCCCCCGGCGGCCAGGACGGACTGCTCGGCATGGCGCTGCACCCCGAGCTGCTGCTGGGCGTCAACTACGTCTACGTCTATTACACCTACGAGGACCGCGCCCACGGCCCCGACCCCAATATCCCCGACCCCGCCAGCCCCTACCGCCACCTCTACGGCAAGATCGTCCGCTTCAGCTACGACCCCGCCGTCGGCTCGCTCCATGACCCGGTCGAGCTCATCCGCGGCCTGCCCGCCGGCAACGACCACAACGCCGGACGCCTCAAGGTCGGCCCCGACCACAAGCTCTACCTCGCCATCGGCGACCACGGACACAACCAGCTCGGCAACTTCTGCCTGCCCATCGAAGCCCAACGCCTGCCCACCCAGGCCGAGATCGACCAAGCCGAGTACGCCGCCTATGTCGGCAAGTCGCTGCGGCTGAACCTCGATGGCTCGATCCCCGAGGACAACCCCGTGCTCGACGGCGTCCGCAGCCACGTCTACACCTACGGACACCGCAACACCCAGGGCATCGACTTCGGCCCCGACGGCACGCTCTACGCCGCCGAACACGGCCCCAAGACCGACGACGAGATCAACGTGCTCCGCGCCGGCGAGAACTATGGCTGGCCGCACGTCGCGGGCCTGCAAGACAACAAGGCGTATGAGTACGCGCGCTGGGCCGAGGCGTCGACGCCATGCGAAGACATCAAGTTCAGCGACCTCGCGATCCACCCGTCGGTGCCGCGCGAGCCCGAGTCGGCGTTTAAGAAACCCTTCACCGAGCCGATCGCGACGCTGTTCACGGTCGATACCGGCTACAACTTCCAGGATCCGGCCTGCGGCGGCATCCACTATATCTGCTGGCCGACGGTCGGCATCTCGGGCGTGGAGTACTACCGCGCCAAAGGGCAGGGAATTCCCGGCTGGGACCGCGTGCTGCTGGTGACCGCGCTCAAGCGCGGCTCGCTCTACACGGTGCCGCTCACTGCCGACGGCCAACGCTCCGCCGGGCCGATCACGCGCTACTTCCAGTCCGAGAACCGCTTTCGCGATACCGCCGTCAGCCCCGACGGCCTGACGATCTATGTGGCTACCGACTCAGCCGGCCTGGTGGAGAACATCAGCGGCGGCGTGACCACCGAGATGGAGAACCCCGGCGCGATCCTGGCCTACACCTACGTGGGCGAGGCCGACGGCCCGATCGAGCCCAGGAAGCGCGGCGCCGCCGCAGCCGAGATCCGTGCGGCCGCGCCGGCCGTATCCGGCGCGGGCAATCCGCCGCAGTTCACCGCGGAGCAGGCCGCCGCCGGCAAGACCGCCTACAACGCCAGCTGCGCCGTCTGCCACGGCAACACGCTGGTCAACGGCACCTTCGGCACGCCTCTGGCCGGCCCCTACTTCCGCGAGAAGTGGTCCGGCAAGACCCTGCAGGCGCTGTTCCAGCACGCGCGCACCATGCCGCCCGCCGCCCCGGACTCGCTGCCGCCGGATGTCTACGCCCAGATCGTCGCCTACATGCTCCAGATGAACGGCATCGAGGCGGGCGGGGAACCGCTGCCGACCGACGCCGGCGCCTTGAGCGACATGACCCTCCGGATCGAGTAGCGACGAGGGTAGCGTATGCTGTCGGACAGCATGCGCCGCCTCACTCGCCGCGAGATCCTCTCCCTCATCGCCTCCGCCGGAGCCGCCGAGTCCGTCGCCGGCTCGTTCCGCCATGCGCTCGGAGCCATCCCGGCGTCGGCACGCGGCTCCAAGATCGTCAGCTACGAGCTCTACCCCACGCGGGTGCTGATGCGCGAGAGCATTCGCGAGGCTTGGCAGTCCTCTTGGCGCATGCAGAACCGTTTTCAGGAGAACCACGAGGTCAACCTGGTCCGCCTCAAAACCGACGAGGGCCTGATCGGCGTCTGCGATTCGCAACTGCCCGTTGCACGCGCCAAACAGGTCGCCGAGTCGATGATCGGCCACTCGCCGTGGGAGTACCTGCTCGACGACTCGATCGGCGGCCTGATCGTCGCCGCCTATGATCTGCTGGGGCAAATGGCAGGGCTGCCGGTCTCTCGCCTGTTTGCACCGAAGGTCAGCGAGCGCATGATCCAGACCTGGTGGAGCCAGTGCTTTGAGCCCGAGCTGATGGCGTCGGAGGCGAAGCGCGGCTATGAACTCGGCTACCGCGTTCACAAGGTGAAGGCGCGGCCCTGGCAGGACCCGATCGCGCAGGCCGCCGCCATCGCCGACGCCGTCCCGCCGGACATGCGCGTCTGGGTGGATGCGAACTCCTGGTGGCGCTCAGTCGGCCGCACGCTGGACTTCGTCGAGGAGCTCGCGAAGTTCCCGCACTACTTCGCCATCGAATCGCCGATCCGCCGCGAGCACGTGGACGGCTACCGCATGCTCAAGGGCAAGAGCGCGCTGCAGGTCGCCGAGCACATGCCGGGCGACCCGATGCCGTTCGTCAACGAGCGCCTGCTGGCGGCCTTTGTCGTAGGGCGGCCGCTGGGCAAGGCGCTGGTGCAGAAGGCTCTGATGGCGGAGGTCACGAAGATCCCGCTTTGGGTTGAGCATTCCACGCCGACGGGCGTGAATAAGGTCTATCAGGCGCACCAAGCTGCGGCGTTCCCCGGCATCGAGTACTGCATCAGCACCGACCACATGCTCGAGGACGATTTGATGGTCGAGCCCTTCACGGTGAAGGACGGTTTTTATTCGCCGCCGACCGGGCCCGGGCTGGGCGTGACGATTGATCTGGATGCGGTGGAGAGGTATCGGGTGTAGCGGGTTGCCTGGCTGCTACGGATTACCTATAACTGGTCTCGTTCCCGACCCTACGGGTCTTCATTTGTCGGCGAGGAACTTGAGGACGGGCCTGATAGCCCCCGGCTTCAGCCGGGGGAACGCGAGTTAGATCCGTCCTTGGCCACCCCTGGCTGAAGCCAGGCGCTATCTGCATCTTCCGCTTACACAGGCGCAACCAAACGCTTGCCCCGGCAGATCGTCAGCCGGCTCCGCAGCGACTTCTGCACCGGCACCACATTCCGCTGCGAGTCGATCAGGTTCACCTGCCCGTCCGCAAGCTCCAGCAGCGCAATGTCCGCCGGGCCGCCCACCGTCAGCGTTCCCATGCCGGGCAGCCGATTCACCACCTTCGCCGCATTGGCCGTGGCGCGCACCAGCACGTCTTCGAGGCTCATGCCCAGGCTCATCATTTTCGACAGCGTCGTCGGCATGTCGAACACCGGGCCGTCGACGTTGTCCTCATAGACATCGGTGGAGATCGTGTCCGGCAAGAAATCCTGGTCGAGCGCCTTGCGGGCGACCTCGAAGTTGAAGCTGCCCGAGCCGTGCCCCACATCGAACAGCACGCCGCGCTTGCGGGCGTCGAGCACGCTGTCTTTGATCCGGCCATTGCCGTCGAGAATGCCCAGCGTGTGCGTGTTGAAGCAGTGGGTGACCACGTCGCCGGGCCGCATCAGGGCCATCACCTCGTCGGTGGTGGGCGGCGCGAAGCTGATGTGCGCCATCAGTGGGACCTCGTAGGTGTCGCAAAGCTCGCGCGCGATCTTGAGGAAGTCCAGGCTATGGGGCCCGTTCATGTTCGAGCCGACCTGCAGCTTCACGCCGAGGATGATGTCGCTGTTGGCCTTGACGGTCTCGCCGGTCGGCTTCATCACCTTGCGGCAGTATTCCACCGGGTCCTGCGAAGGGTCGCGGTTGCTGGGATAGAGATAGACGAAGCCAAAGATGCGCGCCTGCGCCGGCCGCGCGATGAAGCGCCGAAAGCCGTCGGCCTCCGAATAGGCGAACGTGCCCGCATCGACCCACGTCGTGACGCCCGAGCGGGCCGCCACCGTGTCGGCGTCGATGCCGAGCCGCAAGCCGGAATGGATGTGCGTATGCAGATCGACCAGGCCCGGCGTCACCAGCAGTCCCTTGGCCTGGACGATGTCGATGCCGCGCTCGGCTGGGATGTTCGGCTCGATGGCGGCGATCTTGCCGTCGAGCACCGCCACGTCGGCGCGCTGCCGGAAGCCGCGGCTGGGGTCGAGGACTTCGCCGCCCTGAATCACGATGTCGTAGCGCCGGGGGCGACGTTGCGCATGCAGGCGGAATGCGGCCCCGCCGGCGGCCGTCATGGCCAGGGATCTCAGAAGCTCACGGCGTGTCATGAGGGGGATTCTACTCGCATTGGGAACCGAAAGGGGACAGGCCGGCGAGCCTGTCCCCTCCGGCGACTAGAAGTGCAGCCGGATGTTGTACTGGAACTCGCGGCCCAGTTGTCCATTCGCCTGGTTGGTGACGCGGCCGAAGTTGCCGCTGGTGACTGACGTCGTCGGGTTTGCGCCGGTGAAGGTGTTGGTGAGGTTGTAGGCTTCCATCTTGAACTCGAGTCGGAAGCGCTCGGTCAACTGGAAGGACTTGGCCAGGTTGAAGTCGAGGTTCTTCAGGCCGGGCCCGAGCACTCCGGGGTAGGTGACGGGGTTGGTGCGCACCTCGAAGTTGGCGTTCGGGATGAACCGGAAGGCGTCCGGGTTGAACATGTAGCCCCACTTGTCGGGATTGTCGAGTTTGGGGTCGCCGACGACTTCCATCATGCCGAAGCGCAACTGCTCGCCGGCCTGATAGTTGTAGATCCAACTGGCCACCCAGCCGCCGAAGATCGCATCGGCGACGGGACCGGACTCGCCCAGGTACTTGCGGCCCTTGCCGAAGGGCAGCTCATAAGTGCCCGCCAACGTCATGCGGTGGCGCGGGCGGGTGCTGTTGATGAAGCGGAACTCTTCCTGGTACTGCTCTTCCTTGTTGAAGAACTCCTCGGTCTTTTCCTGGTTGTAGTTGTAGGCGAGCAGGAAGTTAAAGCCGTTGGCGAAGGGCCGCTGCAGCCGCAGTTGCAATGAGTTGTAGCGGTTGCGCACGCCGTTGGTGTTGACCTGCCGCACCGTGTTGTAGTGCGGGAACGGCTTGAGCAACTGCGACAAAGCCACGGTCTGCTGGCTGCGCAGCGGGCCGCGGAACTGGTTGATCGGCAACACCTGATAGAACGGGTTGGTCACCTGCTGGTTCAGGGCTGCGCCTTGCGAGTTGATGATCGACGGATCGATCTGATTGAGGTCCAGCGTGTAGGGCAGATGGCGGCCGAAGTTCGCGAAGAACGTCACGTCGACCAGGATGCGTGCGATGGTCTCCCGTTGCAGGGAGATGTTGATGCGGTCGTTGATGTGGTTGACGAACTCGCGCTTGTCCCATATCGGATCGCCGCCCATGAGGGTATAGCGGCCGTCGCCTTTGCCGACCGGACTGACAATGGGGTTGACGTCGTTCGGAAAGGGGTTGCTGAGGGCCTGTTGTGGGGCGCCCTCCAGGTTTGGGGCCACCGGCGTCGAGGCCGAGAAGCCGGGGACAGGAGTGCTGCCCAAAATATCGCCGCTGGGCCGCTGCAGCGACGGCGGCGTGTTGTAGCGCGACCAGCCGAGCCTTAGCGAGGTGCGGTCGTCGATGCGGATGGCCGTTCCAGCGCGCGGCAGCAGAATGAAGCTCTGCGGATTCCACATGCCGCGGTTGTCTTCGTCGGTGAACATCCAGGCGCCGTTGAGCTGCGGCGCTGAACCAAGGAAGGCCAGCGCTTCCGACGGGAAGGCCGGCGCTCCGCCGCCTTGAAACTCCGGAATCGGATTGTTGATGTCGAGGCCGCGCGAGTAGCGGTTGGGTTCGAACGTCGAGTCGCCGAAGCTGCCGCCGCGGTCGTAGATCGCGCTCTCGTACTCATACCGCAGCCCGAGGTTGATGGTGATGCGGTTGGTGAGTTTGATGTCGTCCTGGATGAACCCGGCGTAGTAATCGACCGTGTCTTTCTTGAACGGTTCGGTGGCGCCCCAAGACCTACCTGGGTCCATCGCACCCAGCAGGAAGCTGGCCCAGCCGTCGCCGCTGAGGCGTGTGTTGGGGTTGATGAAGGTGTCGGCCGTCTCGTTCTCGTTGAAGGTGAACAGGAACGTTCGGGGCCGGATGGCGTCGGTTCGGAGCGTCCGATACTCGCCTCCCATCTTGAAGTAGTGCTTGCCGGCGAACTTCGACAGCTTGGCCGCGCCGAAGTACTGCTGCGGGTGCTGGAACCACCAGCTCGACTTACCGTAGTTGCCGCCGGGGCTGCCGCCGGCGATGGTCACGCCGGGGAAGTAGAACGGCGCGCCGAAGTCCAGGTACTCCGAGTAGAAGTCGTTGCCGGGGAAGAACTCGGCGTAGTCGCCCAGGGTCGCCTGTTGCGCGGGGGCGTCGTAGTCGTCGTTCAAAGACGTGTAGTTGCCGCGGATGTTGAGCACCGTGGTCGGGTTGATGGTGTAGATCAAGTCGCCTGAGATGTTGAGCGAGTGCATCACGCCGCCGTTGTCATTGGGGAAGATCCGGGAATTGTTCGGCGTCCAGTTCGGATCCTCGAGCGTGGTGCGGAAGCGGCTGAAGCGGAAGAAGCTCGTCAGGTTGTCGGTGATGACGAAGTCGCCGCGGTTGGAGAGGTTGAAGTACTCGATGTTGCGCGTGAACGCCGCAGCGAAGTTGTTCAGTCCGGTCACATCGGCGGCGGGCTGATTGGGCCCCCACATCTCTGACAGGAAGCGTTGGGCGGTGGGATCCTGGCGGGTTTGCGGAATCCGGTTGTTGGCGAACGGCGTGCGCGTGGCGGCTCCGGTCGATGCGTTGAGCTGCGACGACCACGGATCGTAGATCAGCCGGGGGGCGCCGTTGATGTTGAGCGAGTTGGAGAAGTCGCCGGCGCGCTCCTGCTCGGTCATCATGCGACGCTGCGTGCTGCGCGGGTCCTTCTGCGACCACTGCTCATAGGCTGCAAAGTGGAAGATGCGGTTCTTCAGCGGCGCCCAGCCGACGCTGCCGCCGCCGATGTGGTTGCGCACCAGGTTCGGAGCGCGCGTGATGGGGTTGGAGACGGCGTTGAGCGCGGGGTTGCGGCCGAAGTAGTACAAAGTGCCGTGCACGTCGTTGGTGCCGGACTTCATGGAGACGTTCAGCACGCCTCCGGCGGAGTGTCCGTATTCGGCGTCCACCGCGTTCTGCTGGACGGTCACCTCGCTGGTGGCGTCCATCGGAGGCGCGTAAGAGCCCTTCGGCCCCAGCATCGCCGGCATGCCGTCGACGAGCACGTCGTTCTTCCGGTTCGTCGCGCCGCCCACATCCACCGAGCTGGCCGCCCACATGAAGAACGGGTTGCGGGTGGTGGTGTATTTGTTGCTGACCGCCGGGTTGAGCAGTACCAGGGTGAAGGGGTTGCGCGCCACGATCGGCAGGTCCTTGACCATCTGGTTGTCCACCGTCAGATCCATCGAAGGGTCGTTGAATTTGACCCGAACCGGGGCCTGGGTGACGGTGACCGTTTCGGAAACCGTTCCGATATTGAGGACGACGTTTACGGTGACATCGCTGCGGTTTTCCACCAGGATGCCGGATTGCTCGGAGCGATTGAAGCCGTCGAGCTCCACTTCGAGCGAGTAAGTTCCGGGGAGAACCAGGTCGAAGAGGTAGCGTCCGTTGGCGTCCGTCTCCCGGGTGTTGGCAACCCCGGTGCCTGCGCTGGTCAGCGTGACGGCTGCGCCGGGTACGACCGCTTCGCTGGAATCGGTCACGATGCCTTGCACGCGGCCCCGATACTCTTGGGCCCCGGCTGGAGCCAGGGGGAACAGGATGGCCGTGGCGGCCAAAATCCCTAACTTGCTGAAAGTAAGTGTCCTAAGCGAGAGTTTCTGTATTCTTCGCACGACAGTTGGCACTCCTTGAACTCGAGAAAAGAGGAGTGAAAGGGAGCAAGAGTGAGCGATACGTCGCCAGGGGCGTAGGCTATCTTACAGAATAGATTCCCGATACTCCGTCGTCTGTCGCGCAAAGTCTAGTACGAACAAGCAGCGACTGCAAGAGAAATCCCAAAAATGTCGGCTTCTAAGTGGGCGTTTCTCGAAGGTGGGGCGGCAATGAAAGGGATATTCCTTCCACAAACGCGAACGCCGCCGAGGAAATCATCGGCGGCGGCGAGTTTTTTGGGGGAGGCGGCCTGGTTGAGCTAACCAGCTTTCTCGAGGACGGCCAGGTTCAGATTGCGGTCTTCCACCATGCGGCGGGTGACCCTGAACTCCTTCACCTTCTTGTACGAAGGCAAGTAGTACATCAGGTCGAGCATCAACTCTTCCATGATCATCCGCAGGCCGCGCGCGCCGACCTTGCGCTCGAGCGCGCGCTCGGCGATCGCTTCCAGAGCGCCTTCGTCGAGCGTCAGGTTGATGTTCTCGTACTCGAACAGCTTCTGGTACTGCTTGACCAGCGAGTTCCTGGGCGTCGTGAGGATCTCGACCAGCGCTTCCTTGTCCAGATCGCCCAACACAGCCGAAACCGGCAGGCGACCGACGAACTCGGGGATGAAGCCGTGGCGGATCAGATCCTGCGGCTGGACGTTGCCCAGCAGCCCGAGTTCGCCGTCGGTTTCCGCACGCATCGCGGCCGGCTTGGAGGAGTCCTCCGTCTCGGCCTTGCGGAAGCCGACGACCCGCTCATCCACGCGGCGCGAGATGATCTTGTCGAGCCCGACGAAAGCGCCGCCGCAGATGAACAGGATGTTCGTGGTGTCAACCGGCGTGAACTCCTGGTGCGGGTGCTTGCGCCCGCCCTGCGGCGGAACGTTGGCGACCGTGCCTTCGAGGATCTTCAGCAGCGCCTGCTGCACTCCCTCGCCGGAGACGTCGCGCGTGATCGACGGGTTCTCGTCCTTGCGGCTGAGCTTGTCGATCTCGTCGATGTAGATGATGCCTTGCTGCGCGCGGTTGACGTCGCCGTCCGCGGCCTGCAGCAGTTTGAGGATGATGTTTTCGACATCCTCGCCGACGTAGCCGGCCTCGGTGAGCGTGGTCGCATCGGCGATGGCAAACGGCACGTCGAGGATGCGCGCCAGTGTCTGAGCCAGCAGCGTCTTGCCGGTCCCGGTGGGGCCGATCAGCAAGATGTTCGATTTCTGCAGCTCGACGTCATTGGTGGCCGAACCGTGCGTGCGCTTCTTGGAAAGCAGAACGCGCTTGTAGTGGTTGTAGACTGCGACCGCCAGCTTCTTCTTGGCCGCGTGCTGGCCGACGACGTACTGGTCCAACTTCTCTTTGAGTTCCTGCGGTTTGCTCAGCGAGAACAGCGACGGCCCCGTCGACTCCGGCTTGTCGTCCTCCAGGATCGAGTTGCAGACCGCGACGCACTCATCGCAGATGTAGGATTTGGGGTAGTCGCCGGGGGTGGAGATCAGCTTCCCCACCACCTCCTGGCTTTTGTGACAGAACGAGCAGCGAAGGGTATCGTCGGATCCGCTTCTTTTCACCGGGCATCTCCTGCTCGCTTCTGCGGGCCGCCTGGGGCCTGCCGCAAGCCGTTACTGACGATTATCATACTCGCTTTGGCGCTTCGCAACGAGTTTCGCGAATGTTGCAGTGAGAAAGATGCCGGAAATCTGATCGCAACGCTGGGTTGCGGTGATGTTTCAGCCGTCCCGTATGACGGCGTATGACTACTGGCGGATACCGGGCGGCGCGGGCCGCGCCCATAATGAGGGCGATGCACAAAACGGCCCTCCTGCTCGGTTTTCTGCTCGCCTTGCCGCTTTGCGGCGAACAAGACCCGCAACAGCGCGGCTGGGAGATCTACCAGCAAGCCCGCAGCGCGGCCGGTGCGGGAGAGCCGTTGCACGACTACTCCTTCGAGCAGGTCGCCACCATCGAGCGCGATGGCAATGTCTTCAACGTCGTCAGCCGTGTGCAGACGATCGCAGGCAAGGCGCAACGCCTCGAGGTCGACTCCCAGGGCGGCGTGATCACGATGCTCGTCAACGGCGACCAGGGCTGGCGAGGCAGCGCCGTGGGTAAGCAGCCGCTACCGCCCGAAGCCGTTGCTCTGCAGAAGAAAGAGGATGCGCGCATCACGTCGCTACTCGGTCCCGAGGCCGAACCCGGTTCGGTGCGCTTCCGCTCCGAAGACCAGGTCGACGGCCGTCGGGTGGATGTGATCGAGCTCGCCGACGTCGGCGGTACGCCGCTGCGGCTGTTTGTCGACCGGGAGTCCAAGAACGTGCTCAAGCGGATGTACGTAGGCGACGCTCCCAACGGCATGATGGCGCAGGTCGAGGAGTTTCTGTCTGACTACCGCGAAGTCGGCGGCTACCGCTGGCCGCACTCGAAGCGCGTGGTGCGCAACGGCGCCCAGGCCAGCAAGTCCACGGTGAAGAACGTGCGCCTGAACCAGGGCCTCACCATCGAGCAACTCACCCAGTAGGCCGCGCGCGCGGACTCTGCTACGATGCAGGCCGCCATGTTGCGCAACAGCCTCCTCGCAATCTCCGCGCTCGCGATCCTCATCCTGGCCTGCGGGCCGTCAGCGGTCTCGCAATCGAGCGTCGACAAAGCCCAGGTCGACGCCTGGATGCAGGAACTGTCGAACTGGGGACGCTGGGGCGACGACGACCAGAAGGGAACCGTCAATCTCATCACGCCCGAAAAGCGTCGCCAAGCCGCCGGGTTGGTGAAAGAGGGCGTCTCGGTCTCGCTGGCGCGCCTGGTCGAGAAGACCCAGGCGGCCGACAATCCGCGTCCGTTTGGCCACAACATGCTCAACACGGGCGACGCGCCCGGGGCGGGGCAGTTCGTCAGCGATGAGTACTCGGTGGCCTACCACGGCTACGCGCACACCCATATGGATGCGCTGGCCCACATGTCGTACCAGGGCAAGAGCTACAACGGCTTTGAGATGGCGAAGGTCATCGCCGCCGGCACGCCGCACCTGGCGGTGACGAATTTCCAGGAAGGCATCATGACCAAGGGCGTGCTGATGGACATCCCGCGCCTGAAGGGTGTCGATTGGCTCGAACCCGGAACGCCGATCTACCCCGAAGACCTCGCGGCGTGGGAAAAGGAGTCGGGCGTGAAGGTCGAGCCAGGCGACGTCGTCTTCATTTATACGGGGCGCTGGAAGCGGCGTGACGCCGAAGGCGACTGGGCGGCGTCGGACAAGTCAGCCGGCCTTTACGCTTCCTCGGCCAAATGGCTGCATGAGAAAGACATCGCGATGCTGGGCTCGGACGCCGCCAGCGACGTGATGCCCTCGGGCATCGACGGGGTTAACCAGCCGATCCACCAGTTGATGCTGGTGGCGCTGGGCACGCCGATTTTCGACAACTGCGACCTGGAAGCGCTGGCGGCCGAATGCCGCCGGCTGAACCGCTGGGAGTTCATGCTGACGGCCGCGCCGATCCCGGTGGGCGGCGGGACGGGCTCGCCGCTGAACCCGATCGCGACGTTCTAGGCGCGCGATGTGGCGCACGCGGTATCGCGTGCCGGGTCGTCCGTCGCGACGACCTTCCGGAACGTAGGCCGGTACGGCCTACGCGGCTCGCCTGGAGGCGCGCGCTACATCGTTGCCGCTGGATGTAACAAACGTGAGCGCGCATGACGCAGATTTCCCTTTGCGGGGGGCGCCCGTCATAATCAGACCAGAACCGATATGCCGTCTTCCAAAGGACCATCCTTCACACGCCGCCTGCCGATGATGCCGATTCGCGACGTCGTCATCTTCCCGCACATGATGACTCCGTTCGTGGTGGGCCGCGACTCCAGCGTCCGCGCGCTCGAGGAAGCGTTGGCGGGCGACAAGAAGATCTTTCTGGCCACCCAGCACGACGCCTCCGTGGACGATCCGGCCCCGAGCCAGATCTACACCACCGGCACCGTCGTCTCGATCGTCCAGAGCCTGAAGCTGCCGGACGGCAACATCAAGGTGCTGGTCGAAGGCCTCGAGCGCGGGCGGGTTGAATCCGTCAGCGCCGACGGCGGCTTCCTGCTCGCCGATGTGGAAACGACCGTACACGGGGTGGACCAGGACAGCGACCTCGAGGCCCTCACCTCCCGCGTGACCGGGCTTTTTGAGCAGTACGTCAAGCAGAGCCAGAACCTCAACTACGAGACGATGATCGCCGCCATTCGGGTGGACGATCCGGGCAAGCTCGCCGACACCATCGGCGCGAACCTGCAGCTGACGATTCCTGAAAAGCAGGAACTGCTCGAGATCTTCGATCCGGTCGACCGCCTCGCGCGCATCGCCGACGTGCTCGACATCGAGATTGAAAAACTCAGCGTCGACCGCACCATCCAGGGCCGCGTGAAGCGCCAGATGGAAAAGGCGCAAAAAGAGTACTACCTCAACGAGAAGATCAAGGCCATCCAGAAAGAGCTGGGCCGCGGCGAGAAGAGCGAGCTCGACGAGCTGCGCAAGAAGATGGAAGAGGCCGGCATGACCAAGGACGCCTTGGACAAAGCCAAGGCCGAGCTGCGCCGCCTGGAAAACATGCCGCCGATGTCCGCCGAGGCCACCGTCTCGCGCAACTACATCGACTGGCTGCTGGCCGTGCCGTGGAAGCACAAGTCGCGCGAGAAGCGCGATCTGGCTTACGCCCAAGAGGTGCTCGACACCGATCACTACGGCCTGGAGAAGATCAAGGAGCGGATCCTCGAATTTCTCGCTGTGCGTCGCCTGGTGAAGAACCCCCGCGGCTCGATCCTGTGCTTCGTCGGACCTCCCGGCGTGGGTAAGACCTCGCTCGGCAAGTCGGTGGCGAAGGCGACGGGACGCAAGTTCGTGCGGCTGTCGTTGGGCGGCGTGCGCGACGAGGCGGAGATCCGCGGCCACCGGCGCACCTACATCGGCGCGCTGCCGGGCCAGATCATCCAGATGATGAAGAAGGCCGGCACGGCAAACCCGGTCTTCATGCTCGACGAGATCGACAAGATGTCGACCGATTTCCGCGGCGACCCCTCGGCGGCGCTGATGGAAGTGCTCGATCCGGAGCAGAACACGGCCTTCGGCGACCACTACCTCGACGTCGAGTACGACCTGTCGAAGGTCTTCTTCATCGCCACGGCCAACGTGTTGCACACGCTGCCGCCGGCGCTGCTGGACCGCTTGGAAGTGATCCGCCTGTCGGGCTACACCGAGAACGAGAAGCTCGAGATCGCCAAGCGTCACCTGGTGGACAAACAGATCGCCGCCACGGGGCTCGACAACAAGGTGGTCGAGTTCGCAGACGACGGCATTCTGGCGATCATCCAGCAGTACACCCGCGAAGCCGGCGTCCGCAACCTCGAGCGCGAGATCGGCAACGTCTGCCGCAAGGTGGCGCACCGGGTGGTGCTGGCCGAATCGAAGTCCAAGGGCAAGAAGAAAAAGAAGCCCGCGAAGATCGTCGTGACCGCCGACAACATCACTGAGTTCCTCAAGGTGCCGCGGTACCGCGATTTGAGCGCCGACATCAAGAACGAGATCGGCGTGGCCACCGGCTTGGCGTGGACCGAGGTGGGCGGACAGATCCTGCCCATCGAGTGCACCCTGATGGACGGCAAGGGCAACTTGACCCTGACCGGCAAGTTGGGCGACGTGATGCAGGAGTCGGCGCAGGCGGCGATGAGCTACGTGCGCTCGAAGTCGCAGCAGTTCGGCCTGCCCAAGGACTTCTACCGCCACCTCGACATCCACGTGCACATCCCCGAAGGCGCCATCCCCAAGGACGGGCCTTCGGCGGGCATCACGCTGACCACGACGCTGGTGAGCGCGCTGACCCGCGTGAAGGTGCGCGGCGACGTGGCGATGACCGGCGAGGTCACCTTGCGCGGCAAGGTGCTGCCGATCGGCGGACTGAAAGAGAAGCTGCTGGCGGCCCACCGCAACGGGATCAAAGAAGCGATCCTTCCGAAGGACAACGAGAAGGATCTGCCGGACATCCCCGAAAACATTCGCAAGGAGATGAAGCTGCACTTCGTCGAGTCGATGGACGAGGTTCTGATGGTCGCGCTCGAAGAGCCGCTCGAAGACCACAGCCAAGCCCCGGCGGTGGCCGCGGAGTCGGAGAAGAAAGACCAGAAGGGCGTGACGCACTAGCGGCGCGAGGTCCGGTCAACAAGAACTGAGCCCCGGGCGGAAGCCTGGGGCTTTGTTTTTTGGGGTTTGGGACGAACAGAAACGTTCGTCCCGCTGCTGCTGCGATCCGAAGACGAAGCGCCCGCCTTCAGCCGACGGGTTGCGTTAGCCCTCCAGCGCCGCGATCAGCTCCGGCACGACGTCGAACAGATCGCCGACAATCCCGTAGTCGGCGATCTCAAAGATCGGCGCCGAGGCGTCTTTGTTGATCGCCACGATCGTCTTCGAGCCTTTCATGCCGACGACGTGCTGGATCGCGCCGGAGATGCCGAGCGCCAGATAGAGCTTGGGCGCCACGGTCTGGCCGGAGCTGCCGACCTGCCGCTCGAGCGGCATCCAGCCGCTGTCGCAGATCGGGCGCGAGGCGGCCACTTCCGCCCCCAGAGCTTTCGCCAGTTTCTCGATGAGCGGGATGTTTTCGGGATCCTTGATGCCGCGCCCCATCGCGACGATCCGCTCGGCTGCGGACAGATCCACCTCGCCCGCAGCTTCGCGAAAGCGCTCCAGCGGCTCGGTGCGGATCTGCTCGGCGCTGAGCGAGACGTCCAGCACGCGCACCGGCGACTGCTCGCCGTCACTCAGACCGTCCGCACGGAAGCTGCCCGACTGCACCGACGCAAAGGCGACGCCATCGCCCTCGGCCACCACGTCGGCCTGGAACTTGCCCTGAAACATCTGCCGCACGAAAACAGGCCGACCGTCCTCGACGCGCAAGTCGACGATGTCGCTCACGAACGGGCGTCCGAGCCGCGCAGCGAGCTTGGGGCCGTAGTCGCGCACCTGGTAGGTGTGCGGAAACAGCACGAGCTGCGGCGCGAGCTGCTCGATCGCGCCGGCCAACGCAGCGGTATAGCCGTCGGCGGTGTAGCTGGTGAGCAGTTCGTGGTCGAGCTGCACCACCTCATCGACCGGCTTGACCGCCAGCGCCTCGACCGAGCCGCCGCCGATCGCCGCGGCAACCAAGGGGAGGCCCAAAGCGTCCGCGGCGCGCCGGCCCGCGGCGATCGCCTCCAGACTGATCGGCGAAAGTTCGCCGCCGGGACGCTCCACGATGACCAGGACGCTCATAGCACGCGCGCCTCGAATCGCAGTTTTTCGATCAACGCCGCAGCCTGCTCCTTCGGCGAGCCTTCGAGCATTTGCGTCTGCTTGGAACTCTGCGGCGCGTAGAGCTTCGTGATCCGCTGGGTCTGCTCGAGGCGCACGCCCAACTCCTCGGCTGTCAGGCGCTCGAGCGGTTTCGAGCGCGCCTTCTTGATACCCATCAGGGTCGCGTAGCGCACCTTGTTGATGCCGGACTGAATGGTCAGCAAAGCCGGCATCGGCATTTTGATCTTCTGGAACCAGCCGGCCTCGAGTTCCTGCTTGACGGTCAGCGCTCCGTCGCCCGCCTCCACCGCCACGATGATGGCCGCGCTCGGCACGTCCAGCAGTTCGCCGAGGATCACGCCGACCTGCCCGAAACCGGCGTCGTCGGACTGCAGTCCGGTCAGCACCAAGTCATAGGGGTTGCGGGCGATGACGGCGGCCAGCGCCCGCGCTGTGACCAAGGCGTCGGATCGGCGAAAGCCTTCGTCCTCGATCAGTACGGCCCGGTCGGCGCCCTTGGCCAGGGCTTCCCGCAGGGCCGAGGCGGCCTCGGCGGGACCGGCGGAGACGGCCGTCACCGAGCCGCCATGCTGCTCTTTGAGACGCAACGCCTCTTCGAGAGCATAGGAGTCCGGCTCGTTCATCTCCGGCGAGAGGTCGACGTCCGCAATCCAGGCGCCGGCATCGTCCAGCCGCAATGCCGCGTCACGAGCCGGAACCTGCTTGAGGCAGACGACGATTTCCAAAAAATCCTACCCCTCGGTGTAGCGTTTGAACAGCAGCGCTCCGTTGGTGCCGCCGAAGCCGAACGAGTTCGTCAGAGCGTACTCGGTGTCGAGCTTGCGCGAGACATGGGGAACGTAGTCGAGGTCGCACCCCTCGTCGGGCGTGACCAGATTGATGGTGGGCGGCGCCACCTGATCGCGCAGCGCCAGAGCGGTGATGCCGGCCTCGAGGCCGCCGGCGCCGCCGAGCAGATGCCCGGTCATCGACTTGGTCGAGCTGACGGCGATCTTGTCGGCATGCTCGCCAAACAGCCGCCGAATCGCGATCGACTCGATGCGGTCGCCCAACGGCGTGGACGTGCCGTGCGCATTGATGTAGCCGACCTGCTCCGGCGCCACCGAGGCGTCGTTGAGGGCGTTGCGCATCACGCGGAAAGCTCCGTCGCCGTTTTCCACCGGGGAGGTGATGTGGTAGGCGTCGCCGCTCATGCCGTAGCCGACGATTTCGGCCACGATCGGCGCATTACGCCGACGCGCATGTTCAAGCTCTTCCAGCATCAAAATGCCGGCGCCCTCGCCCACGACAAAACCGTCGCGGTCGACATCCCAAGGCCGGCAAGCGTGCTCGGGATCGTCATTGCGGGTCGACAGCGCCTTCATATTGCCGAAGCCGGCGATGCTCATCGGCGTGATGGCCGCTTCAGCCCCGCCGCACAGCATGGCGTCGGCGTCGCCGCGGGCGATGATGCGGAACGAGTCGCCCACTGCATGCGCGCCCGTCGTGCAGGCCGTCGCCGTTGCCGAATTCGGGCCCTTTGCGCCCCAGCGGATCGACACATGGCCCGAGGCCAGGTTCACGATCGTCGCCGGAATGAAGAACGGCGAGACCTTGCGCGGGCCGCCTTCGAGCAGCTTCGAGTGTTCGCGCTCGATGACGTCGAACCCGCCGATGCCGCTGCCGATGTAGACGCCGATGCGCTCGGCATTGGCCGGCGTGACGTCAAAGCCGCTCGCCTTCATGGCGAACTCAGCCGACGCCAGCGCAAAGAAAATGAAGCGACCCATCTTGCGCAGGTCCTTCTTCGTAACGAAAGCGAGCGGGTCGAATTCATCGACCTCGCCCGCAATCTTGCAGGAAAACTCGGCGGCGTCAAAAAGGGTGATCGGTCCGATGCCCCCTTTGCCCGCACATAGATTCCGCCAGCACTCGTCGGTGCCGATTCCCACCGGGCAAGTGATTCCTACTCCGGTGACGACGACTCTTCGCAACTCGTGGCTCCTTGGCCCGGATCCGGATTCCCGCCGGGCCGACTGACTCTAGTCGCCCTCTTCGTCGTCGCTCAGGCTGGCGTTTTTGGTGATGTAGTCGACCGCGTCGCCGACCGTGCGGATCTTTTCCGCATCGTCATCGGGAATCTCGATCTCGAAGGCCTCTTCAAAGGCCATGATCAACTCGACAATATCGAGCGAATCGGCGTTCAGGGTTTCGATGAAGGACGCTTCGCGTACGACTTCTGACTCCTCTACGCTCAACTGCTCACAGATGATTTCTTTAACTTTCTGCTCGACGTCCATTGCTCCTCCAGGAACATCCAAACCCAAAGATTGATTCTAGCCACGCTTTCTGACGGCTTGCAAGCCGTCTCGACGAAGCGCCTCAGGCGTAGCGCCGGTGCACGGCCAAAACCCGGCCCTGGATTTGCACGTCCCTGGCGGGTACGCGGATGGGCTGCATGGTGTGGTTGGCGGGCTGCAAGCGGACAATATCGTTGGGCTCGCGGTACAGCCTTTTCAGGGTCGTTTCGTTGCCGTCCACCAGCGCCACAACGATTTCGCCGTCACGCACGCGATCCGTCTGCTCGATCAGCACGTAGTCGCCCTCGACGATGTGATCCTCGATCATCGACTCCCCGCGCACCTCGAGCGCATACACGTCGCGGTTCCCCGAAAACTCCGGGAACGACAGCCGCTCGGGCTGTTCGAACGTCTCCACCGGACGCCCCGCCGCGATCACGCCCAGCAGCGGAGTCTCGACCTCGACCGGTCGACGCAGCTGCGATTCGCGCCGGTACATGCGCTGCTCGCGGAAGTACTTGGGAGTCAGCTCGAGCGCCCGGCTCTGGTTGAAACCGCGCTTGAGATAGCCCTTCGCCTCGAGCGACGTGAGGTGCTTGTGGACGGTCGCGATCGAAGCCAGACCGAGACCCTCGGCGATCTCCTCGAAGCTCGGACTGTACTCGTTCTCGGCGAGAAAATTCGAGATGAAGTCCAGCGCTTCCCGTTGCCGCTTGGTCAGTGCCATCGCTTTCTCCTTCGCTGTCTATTCTAGGCGAATAAAGATCGAATATCAACAGGGAGTCCTTCCGCCGCGGCATAGGCCGTCGCGCGGGACGGCTGATGGAGGCGCGGCGCACAGCGGTGCTACTCTGAGCGTCGGGGCCTCGGCCCGCCCGCCCCGCGCCTGCCCCTGCCATGTGCGGTATCGCTGGATTTGTCGCCCAAGAGCCTGTAGCCTCCGCCGACGCCGTTCTGCGTCGCATGACGGACGTGATCGAGCACCGCGGCCCTGACGCCGAAGGCGCCTGGACCGAGGGGCCGGCCGCGCTCGGACACCGCCGGCTGAGCATCATCGACATCGCAGCCGGCGCACAGCCGATGTGCGACGCGGAAGAGCGCTACCAAATCGTCTACAACGGCGAAATTTACAACCATGCCGCGCTGCGGCCGGCGCTCGAAGCCGCCGGGCGGCGCTACCGCACCCGCTGCGACACCGAAGCGATCCTGCACTCCTATGCCGTCAAGGGCGAGGCCTGCGTCCACGATTTTCGCGGCATGTTCGCGTTTGCGATCTGGGACCGCCAGGCGAAAGCGCTTTTTTGCGCCCGCGACCGGCTGGGCATCAAGCCGTTCTACTACTTTTGGGACGGCAAGAACTTCGTTTTCGGCTCGGAGATCAAGGCGCTGCTCGAGCACCCCGCCGTCGGCGTCCGATTCGACCAGAGCCTGTTGGCCGAACATCTTGCTTTCGGATTTTCGAGCGACGACCGTACGCTGTTTGGCGGCATCCGCCGACTGGCTCCCGGCCACACGCTGACGCTCGAGCTGGGCGGCGAGCCGCAGATCCGCCAGTACTGGGACGTCCCCGTCCCGAGCCAATTCGAGCTGCGCAGCGACGCCGATTGGATCGAGGACTGCCGCGAGCGCTTCGAGCAGTCGGTCGAGCAGCGCCTGATGGCCGACGTGCCGCTGGGCATGTTCTTGAGCGGCGGCGTGGATTCGGGCTCCGTGGCGGCCACCATCAAGCGGCTGACCGACCAGCCGGTGAAAACCTTCTCGGTCGGATACGCCGAACAGGAGTACAGCGAACTCGGCTACGCCGCCCAGGTCGCCCAGGCGATCGGCACCGAGCACCGCGAAGTCAGCGTCAGCGGCAAGCAGTTTTTCGACGCTCTGCCACGGCTGGTTTGGCATGAAGACGAGCCGATCGTGTGGCCGTCGAGCGTACCGCTGCACTTCGTCTCAAAGCTGGCGCGCGAAGAGGTGATTGTGGTGCTCACCGGCGAAGGCGCCGACGAGCTGTTCGCCGGCTACGGACGCTACCGCTTCTACCTGCTCAACCAGAAGGCCGCCGGACCCTATGGGCTGCTGCCGCGTTCGCTGCGCAAGCGAATTCGGCGCTTCGTCGCCACTTCGCCGCTGCTCAAGGCGACGCTGCGCCGCAAGTTGCAGCACACCTTTCTGGGCCGCGAGCTGAGCTTCGAAGCGCTCTACATCGACAATTTTCACGCCGCGTTTTCGCCGCAAGAGCAGGCGATGATGCTCAGTTCAGCCGAGCGCCGCGGCGACCCGGTGTACGACTCCTTCATCGCCCACTGGCGATCGACCGAAGGCAAGCCGCTGCTGTCGCGGCTGCTCTATTCGGACCTGAAGACGTACCTCGTCGAACTGCTGATGAAGCAGGACCAGATGAGCATGTCGGCCTCGATCGAATCGCGCGTGCCCTTTCTGGACCACTCGTTCGTGGAGTTCGCCGCCGGCGTGCCCGACCACATGAAGCTGCGCAAGGGCGTCGGCAAGTACATCTTCAAAAAGGTCGCCGAAGACCTCATCCCACGCGACATCATCTACCGTCCGAAAATGGGTTTTCCGACGCCGCTACGGCGCTGGCTGCGCGAGGATTTCGCCGAACCGGCGTTTCGCATCCTGCGCAAAAAAGACGGTCTGCTTGCCGAGCTGCTCGACCGCGAGATGCTCGACCTGCTCATCGAAGGTCAGTCCAGCGGCGCTATCGACGCCACCGATCGGCTCTGGCGGCTGTTGAACCTGCAGATTTGGGGCGAGATCTTTCTCAAAGGCCGCGGGCCGCTCGAGTGGGACGAGTTGGCCGCCGAATCGAAATGAAGCTGCTCTGGGTCAAGTCGGACTTCTTGCACCCGACCACCAAGGGCGGGCAGATCCGTACGCTCGAAACGCTCAAGCGGCTGCACCAGCGGCATGAGGTCCACTATGTCGGGCTGACCGCGCCGGGCGAGACGGAAGGCCCCGAGCGAGCCGGCGAATACTCCTCGCGCTCGTTCCCGGTCATCCACGAAGCCCGCTCGAAAACTTCGCCGCTGTTCGCCCTGGAGCTGCTTGGCGGCGCGTTGTCCTCGCTGCCGCTGGCGGTTTCACGCTGGAATCCGCCGGCCCTGCGCAAGAAAATTTCCGAACTGCGGGCGGCCGAAAAATATGACGCGGTCTTTTGCGATTTCCTGGCGCCGGCGCCCAGTTTTGAGTCACTCGACGACGTGATTCTGTTCCAGCACAACGTTGAGACGATGCTCTGGCGCCGCCACGCAATGGAGGGCAAGGGCGCGCTCAAGCGTCTTTACATGCAGTCACAGGCCAAGCGGATGGAGCGCTTCGAACGCGAGGTCTGCCGCGCGGTTCGGCGCGTCGTGGCTGTCTCCGACGCCGATTCCCAGACGATGCGCGAGCTTTTTGGGCTTTCCGCAGTCCCGGCCGTGCCGACCGGCGTCGACGTCGATTTCTTCCATCCGCCGGAGAACTCCGAGCCCGGCGCCGATCTCGTTTTCTTGGGCTCGATGGACTGGATGCCCAACATCGACGGCGTGCAGCACTTCTGCCGCGAGATCTGGCCGCGGATCGTCGAGCGCCGCCCGGAAACGACGCTGGCGATCGTCGGCCGCCGCCCGGGAGGCATGATTCGGGAACTCGAGCGCGAGCACGAAGGCGTCACCGTAACCGGCACGGTGGACGACGTAAGGCCCTATTTGTGGGGCGCGAAGGTGTCGATCGTGCCGCTGCGGATCGGCGGCGGTACGAGGCTGAAGATCTACGAGTCGATGGCGGCGGGGCTGCCCTGCGTGTCGACCACGATCGGCGCCGAGGGGCTCGATATCCACCCGCCGAAGGATATCCGCATCGCCGACGAGTCCGACGATTTCGCCGATGAGTGTCTGCGCCTGTTGGAGAATCCCGCGGAGGCGCGAGACGTCGCCCAAGCCGGTCTGCATCTGGTGCGCAGGAGCTTTTCGTGGGAGCGCGTGACGGATCTTTTCGAGCAGGCGGCGGGGTTGCGGTAGGACCATCGCGCAAAGCGGGCGCTCGCCTTGCAGTCGGGCCGATACAACGGATCGGGCTAAGACTCGAGTCGATCTTCACTCGCCAAGCATTCCGGGGGCCAATCAGTATGAGACGATAGTAGGTTCCACGGATTGAAGGAGGACCCGCATGCCCATGAACAGCTTCGGCGCACAATCAACGCTGCAGGTGGCTGGTAAAAGCTACCGAATTTATCGCCTGGACTCGATTGGCGCGGACAAGCTCGCGCGCCTGCCCTACTCGCTCAAGATCCTTCTGGAGAACTTGCTGCGCCATGAAGACGGCAAGACCGTCTCGCGCGGCGACATCGAAGTGTTGGCGAACTGGGACTCCCAAGCGGTTCCAAGCCAAGAGATCGCCTACCGGCCCGCGCGCGTGCTGATGCAGGACTTTACCGGCGTCCCCGCCGTGGTCGATCTGGCCGCCATGCGCGAGGCGATGAAGGCGATGGGCGGCGATCCCAGGCGCATCAACCCGCTGCAGCCGGCCGAGCTGGTCATTGATCACTCCGTGCAGGTGGATCGCTTCGCCTCGGCCGAAGCTCTGCAGTTCAACACCGAGATCGAGTACCAGCGCAACAAGGAGCGCTACCAGTTCCTCAAGTGGGGCCAGAAGGCGTTCGACAACTTCAAGGTGGTTCCGCCGGAGACCGGCATCGTCCACCAGGTGAACATCGAGTATCTCGCTCGCGTGGTTTTCGGCCAGGAGACGGGCGGCGTACTCGAAGCCTACCCTGACACCCTGGTCGGCACCGACTCGCACACCACCATGGTCAACGGCTTGGGCGTGCTGGGTTGGGGCGTGGGCGGCATTGAAGCCGAGGCGGCCATGCTGGGCCAGCCCGTGTCGATGCTCATTCCGCAGGTGGTCGGCTTCAAGATCGTCGGCGACCGGCTGCCCGAGGGCGCCACCGCGACCGATCTGGTGCTGACCGTCACCGAGATGCTGCGCCAGAAGGGCGTCGTCGGCAAATTCGTCGAGTTCTTCGGCCCCGGCCTGAAAGGCCTGCCGCTGGCCGACCGCGCCACGCTCGGCAACATGTCGCCGGAGTTCGGCTCTACCTGCGCCATCTTCCCGGTGGACGAGGCCACGATCGAGTACCTCCAGCTCACCGGCCGCTCCGAGGAGCAGATCGCGCTGGTCGAGGCCTACGCCAAGGAGCAGGGCCTGTGGCGCCATGACGGCGATCCCGACGCCGAGTACACCGCGACGCTCGAGCTCGACATCAGCACCGTCGTGCCGAGCCTCGCCGGACCGAAGCGTCCGCAGGACCGTGTGCCGCTGAGCCGGTCGAAGCAGATGTTCCAGGCGTCGCTCGAGCAACTTCTCGACCAGAGCAGGCCCGCAGCGGAAACCGCACCCGAAGGCTCGAACCTCGACGAGATGAAGGCCGCCGAGCACACCGCCGATGTCGCCACGGCTGTGGCCGAGTCGCCAGGCGTGAAGGTTTCCGCCCACGGCAACGAATACGAGCTGCGCAACGGCTCGGTCGTCATTGCGGCGATCACCAGTTGCACGAACACATCGAACCCAGCCGTGATGATGGCCGCCGGCCTGGTGGCCAAGAAGGCCGTGGCGCGCGGTCTGCAGTCGCGGCCCTGGGTGAAGACTTCCCTTGCGCCGGGCTCGAAGGTCGTTACCGAGTATCTGAAGGCGTCGGGGCTCAACGAGTACCTCGACATGATCGGGTTCAACCTGGTCGGCTACGGCTGCACCACTTGCATCGGAAACTCCGGCCCGTTGCCCGAGGAGGTGTCGGCGGCGATCAAGGAAGGCGACCTGGCGGTCTGCTCGGTGTTGTCGGGCAACCGCAACTTCGAAGGCCGCGTGCATCCGGAAGTGCGCATGAACTATCTGGCGTCGCCGCCGCTGGTGGTGGCCTACGCGCTGGCCGGCCGCATGGACATGGACCTGATGAACGAGCCCTTGGGCAACGACCTCGAGGGCAAGCCGGTCTACCTGAAGGAGATCTGGCCGACCCAGGCGGAGATCCAGAAGGCGGTGCACGAGACCGTCACCTCGAAGATGTTCCGCGAGATTTACGCCAACGTTTTCCGCGGCGAGGACAAGTGGGCGCAGCTCGACGCGGTCGAGTCGGAGCTATTTGACTGGGACGGCAAGTCGACCTACGTCAAGCGGCCGCCGTTCTTCGAAGACATGGGTCGTGAGCCGGAGCCGATCGCCGATATCTCCGGCGCGCGCGTGCTGGCTCTGCTGGGCGACAGCGTCACCACCGACCACATCTCGCCCGCCGGCGCGATCAAGGCCGACAGCCCGGCCGGCAAGTGGCTGCAGGAGCAGGGCGTCGAGAAAGTTGACTTCAACTCCTACGGCTCGCGTCGCGGCAACCATGAAGTGATGATGCGCGGCACCTTCGCCAACGTACGGCTGCGCAACCAGCTCGCGCCGGGCACCGAGGGCGGCTGGACGCGCTATCAGCCGTCAGGCGAGCAGATGTCGATCTATGACGCCGCCATGAAGTACCAGGCCGAAGGCGTGTCGCTGGTGCTGCTGGTGGGCAAGGAGTACGGCTCAGGCTCGTCCCGCGACTGGGCGGCCAAGGGTACGGTGCTGCTGGGCGTGAAGGCCGTCATCGCCGAGAGCTATGAGCGCATCCACCGCTCCAACCTGATCGGCATGGGCGTGCTGCCGCTGGAGTTCCCGGCGGGCGAGTCGGCCAAGTCGCTCGGGCTGGAAGGAACGGAATCGTTCGCCATCAGCGGCATCAACGGCGGGGAAGCCAAGACCGTGCAGGTGACCGCGACGCCCGAGGACGGCGGCAAGGCGATCACCTTCGACGCGAACGTCCGCATCGACACTCCGCAGGAGGCGCTGTACTACCAAAACGGCGGCATCCTGCAGTACGTGTTGCGGCAGATGCTCGATGAGAGCGCCGCCGATGCCTGATGCGCCGGCAAGCCGCCGGCGGTGGAATCCCCGGTTTTGGCTTGCGGCGTTGGCGATGATTTATCTGACAGGCGCCGTAGCAACGGCGCTGTCAGAGCGGCCTTGGTGCGATGAAGGCTGGTTCGCCGAACCGGCCTGGAATTTGGTGCGGCTCGGCGAGATGTCCACCCCTACGCTGGACACCTCGCTCGAGCCCGCGCTGAGTAGTCTCAAGCGCTACACCTATTGGGTCTTCCCCACCTATCTGGTCGCTTTGGGCGGCTGGTCGTGGGTTTTCGGATTCACGCTGTTCTCGGCCCGGATGTTCTCCACGTTTTGGGGAGCGGTGCTGCTGGCGTCGGCGGCGATTATTCTGCGTAAGCTCAATGTTCGTTGGCGCTGGGTCTTTCTGGCGCTGGCGCTGGTCTTGGTCGACTATCAGTTCCTGCGTCGTGCGGCCGAGGTGCGCATGGATATCATGTGCGCGGCGCTGGGCTTCGCCTCCATCGCCTTTTATCACGTTCGCAGAGAGACCCATCATCTGCAGGCGATGGTCGGCAGCCACGCCTTGTGCGCCGTCGGCGTGTTGACGCACCCGTTGGGCGTGCTGGCATACGTCTCGCTGCTGTTTACCCAGTTCTATTTCGACCGGGAACGAATCACCTTCGGGAAGTTGGCGCTGGCTGCGACCCCTTATCTGCTTGGCATGGCCTTGTGGGCGCCCTACATCTTGCAGTCGCCGGACGATTTTTGGGCGCAGTTGGGCGACAACGCGCGCGGCCGAGGCTCATTTTGGAGCGATCCGGTCGGCGGAGTCCTCAAAGAGCTTCAGCAGCGTTATCTGCTGCACATCGGCGGTATTGGCGCCGGCGCTGAAGCTTTCAAGGCGCTCAAGGCGATCCCCTTGGTCACGCTGGCGGCGGGGATGCTGGGCGCGGCCCTGGCGCCCAGGACCGCCGGAGAGCCGGCCGGGCTGGCGCGTTACCTGGGCGGCATCGCCTTGATCCACGGCCTGTTGCTGATGATCATCGACGGTCCCAAATACAACCACTACGCCATCCACATCCTGCCTTGGTACTACTTGCTGGCGACGATCGGGGCGGTCCGCATCGCACAACGGGGCGGCTGGCGTCGGGCGGCGGTCGGAGCGTGGTTGGGCGCGCACTTCCTCATCCAGGCGGCGGGCGCGGCTTATCCGGTCTACCGCCACAGCGCAGGCCCTTACATGGCCGCGGTGCGCTTCATCGAGCCCTACCTGGGCGAAGGCCGGGTAGTGATGGGTTCGGCGGAGCTCGGATTTGAGATTGGGTTCGGCGGGAACCTGGTCGATGATTGGACGCTGGGTTGCGTCAACGGTATTGAGCCGACGATCATCGTCGAAGAGAAAGGCTACAGGGAGCGGCAAGACAACTGGCGTTCGAAGTGCGAGGATCACATCCGACGCACTCTCGCACCCGGGGGCGATTACGAGTTGGCGATGGAGCAGGGCGAATTCAGCGTTTACTTGCGCCGCGGCCTGCGCCGGTCGTCCGCTTCGGAGTTGCACTGAGCTTTCTGACCACGAGACCCGCCGACATGCGGCCCGACCCACCTCCCAAATCGTCCGCCGCGCCGTTGTTCGTCGACCTCGACGGTACGCTGGTCCGCACAGACACGTTGTACGAGGGCATCCTGGCAGGCCTCAAGCTGGCGCCGCTGCAAACCTTGTTGGCGCTGCTGGGCGCCGTTACCGGCCGGGTCGCGGGCGTCAAACGTCGTCTGGCGCTCGCCGGCGGCGCGGTGGAGGCCGCCTGTTTGCCCTACCGGTCCGACGTGCTCGAGTTTCTGCGGGCCGAGCGCGCAGCCGGCCGCCCTCTGGTGCTCGCGACTGCTTCGGACGAGACTGTCGCCTGGCGGGTGGCCGAACATCTCGACCTGTTCGACGCCGTCATCGGCAGCGATGGCGAAAGAAACCTCAAGGGGCGTCATAAGGTCGCCGCCATCCGCGCCTACTGCGCCGAGCAGGGCTGGGAGAGCTTTGCCTACATGGGCGATTCGAGCGCGGACCTACCCATTTGGGAGGCCGCCGCTCAAGTCTACGCGGTTGATCCCACGGCGGCCGTGAGGCGTCGGATCGAAAAAAACGGGGGCATCGAGCGGGAGTTTCGGCCCAATCCTTCGTCATCTCCGCTCACGATGCTCCGGGCTTTGCGCCCGCACCAGTGGGTGAAAAACGTGCTGATCTTTGCGCCGCTGGCGTTGGCGCACGAGCCGAACTGGGTTGACCAGCTCTCGTCCGCTGCGGTGGCGTTCGTCTGCTTTTCGCTATGCGCCTCGGCGGGCTATTTGATCAACGATCTGCTCGACCTCGAGTCCGATCGGCTGCACCCCCACAAGCGCTCGCGGCCGATGGCTTCGGGAGAGTTTTCGGTGGCGGCGGCGACCGTGACGGCCGCCGCCGCGTTGGGGATCGCCTTTGCGGCGGCTGCGCTGATGCTGCCGCTGCGGTTTCTGCCGGTCCTGGCGGGCTATCTGGTCGTCACGCTGACGTACTCGTTGTGGATCAAGCGCCAGCCGATTCTGGACGTGATGGTGCTGGCCGGCTTGTATTCTTCGCGCTTGGTGGCGGGCGGCGCGGCGACGCACGTGGAACTCAGCGCCTGGCTGTTCGCCTTCTCCGGCTTCTTGTTCACCTCGCTGGCCTTCGCCAAGCGCTACACCGAGCTGCGCCAGGTGTTGGCGTCCTCGGGCGAATCTGCACACGGCCGCGGCTATGTGGTCGACGACCTCAGCATGATCCAGAGCGCCGGGGCTACCAGCGGCTACCTGTCAGTGCTGGTGCTGGCGCTGTACATCAGCAGCGAGACCGTACGCGAGCACTACAAAGAGGCTACGGCCATCTGGATGGTCTGCCCGCTACTGTTGTACTGGATTACGCGGGTCTGGCTGTTGGCCGGCCGCGGCGAACTGCATCATGACCCGGTGGTATTTGCGATCAAGGACCCGACGAGCCGCCTGATCGGGTTCGGAGTGGTGGCGCTGTTCCTGCTGGGCGTCACCGGCTGGAAGCCTTGGTGAACGTGGAGCAGGCCCGGAAGCCCGCTCCGCCGAAACATCCACTCAGCCCTTCAGCAGCGACTTGCCGACCATCTGCTCCGGCTTCTCAAAGCCAAAGAAGTCCAGAATCGTCACCGGCAGGTCCAAGATATTCGGGCTCGGGTTCGAGATCGAACGGCTGATGAACAGCGAGCCCGGCACCAACTCGGTCGCCATCGAGTGATCGCCGGCCCAGGCCCATGGGTTCAGGTCGATCGTCGCCTGCACCGTCTCGCCCAACACTGAATCATTAGCGCAGCGGTAGCCCGGCGTGTAGCCCACCAGCATTTCCGGCATTTCGGGCGTGATGTCGCCCGAATAGATCGAGTCGCGCGGGTAGACCTTGTGGACCGGCCGCTCGTTGGTGTCCGAATCGACGATGCCTTCGAGCTCGGAGGAGATGCGCGAGACGATCTCCGGCGCCTTTTCCGGGTTGACGATGCCGCGCTCCTCGCGCCCCACCATATTCAGGTACAGGCCGTTGAAGCCGATGCCGTAGGCTACCGTCTCGTCCCAGTTCACGTCGTCGGGGTTCGTGCGCTCCTTGGACTTGGCTTCGTCCTTGAGCGTCAGGTAGCCGTTGTCGCGCAGCCAGGTGTTGAGGTGGAACTGGCGTCCGAACGGCGCGAAGCCGTGGTCGGAGCAGACGATCAGCAGCGTCTTGTCGTCGATCGCCGGCAGCACCTTGCCCACCAACTCGTCCATCCGCTCGTACATGTGCGGGATGTAGTCGGCGAAGCGCGGGTCGCTCTCGGCGTGCATCGGATGCGTCTTGTCCATGTTGCGCCAGAGCATGTGCGCATCCTGGTCGGTGGAGGAGACGTAAAAGTAGAAGAGTCCCGATTTTTGCGCGACGAAGTTCGCCCACTCGTAGTCGAACAGCGCAATCCGGTCGTTCAAGATCAGGTCGGCCTGCTTGACGTAGTCTTCGTCGCGGAAAATCTTCAGGTCGAAGGCCTTGGTGTCCGCCGGCAGGCCCTTGGTCCAGAACGGGCCGATGTGCTTCGCGATCTCGCCGCCGACTTCGGCCGGCCAGGTAACCGGAGCCGCCTGGTCCTCAGGGTCGACGTTGATCGGCTGTACGTAAAGCTGCAAGTGCGGATGCACCTGTTTGACCAGAAACCGCGTGATGCCCGCCACGCTGGCGACGTTGGGGATCAGCTCGAAGCGCACTTTTACCCAGTCGCTGAACTCGCCCTCGTTGAGCACAAGCAGCTGGTCGGCGACGTCGATGCGGACGACCTTCTCGGTCGGGTCCACGTGCACGGTGAAGGGAACCTTCGTGCGGCCCGGCTCCTTGGGCTTGAACGAGTTGGCCGGCCCGTAGAGGTTCTCGGTGGCCTTCCAGTTGCTCAACCGCAGGTGGATCAGCTCGCCGCCGGAGAGGTTCTCGATCGTCTCTTCCGGGTCGGAAGTGTAGTAGGTGAACAGCCCGAACGAGTCGACGACGTCCGGTGTGCCCATGCCGCTGATGGCGCGCGTGGCGGTCTCTTCCACCGGAAAATTCGTGGGAATCTTGATGACCGTCGCGGGGATGCCGTTCTCGGTCAGGTAGGCCCAGAAGGGCTTGCCGAAGCGCAGGTTGTCAATCCCGCCGCCGCCCATCGGGACTTCGTAATCGCCGATGGCGAACGAGCTGTCCACGTCGCGCGCTTCCCAGATGGCAAAAAACGGCTGGTAAGTCAGCGGATCGCGCGCGATGAAGTCGGGGATGCCGTGGCCGCCGGGAGTCATGCCGGTGATGAAGCTCGACCAGGCCACCGGGCTCAGCGCCGGCATCGTGGTCCCGAGGGGCTTGAAGGCGCCCTGCTCGGCCAGCTTCTTGAAGTTCGGTGCGCGGCCCTCTTCGATGAGCCGGCGGATGATTTTCGGGTCCATGCCGTCAAGGCCCAGCACGACGACCTTGCGGCCTTCGGGGTCGCCCTTGAGCCTCGACCCGCCGCATGATAGTCCGCCCAATGCCAGACCGCCGGCGATCGCCTGCGTGAATCGCCGGCGCGTCATGGAAGACAGATTTCTCATTCGATTCCCTTATTGTAGGGGCTTCGCCCGACAGGACTCATCCGAGCGCTACCGGACGCCCGCCCGCCGCGGCGGACTCGTACCCGGCCAGGGACGCCTGCAACACCCGGCGAGCCGAGCGCGCGTCGTCAAGGTCGATGGCGCCGGTGTGAATCCTCTCCACGAAGCGCGCCAGCAGCGCCGTCGTCGCGCTCTGGAACGCCGGCTTGGCCATCCTGGCGTAGACCGTCGACCGGCCGCCGCGCTCCTCCCGGGCTTCGCCGCCCTGCACGAAACTCAGCCTGAAATCGGGCCGGCCCGTCCACTGGACCCCGGCGCGCGCCACTCCGCCCAGCGACAGCCGCAGCGAAGCTTCTTCGCAGTCCGCACGCATCTCGAGGTACCGCATCGGCGCATGGGTCACCCGGTGCAACCACAGGGTCGCCAGCCGCTCGCCCGGAAAGCGCAGGGTCGCCTGCACCAGCACGTCGGAGGAGTGCTCGGGCCGCACCCGGGGCATCTGGCAGGAGATCGATTCGGGGAAATCGTCGAACAAGTAGACCAGCAGGTCCAGCGCGTGGCCGCCGAACTCAAACAGCGTCGAGCGTTCGAGTTGCTGCCGCCACGGCACGGGCTCTGCGGCGGGCGGATGGTCCATCTGCTGCCAGACTTGCACTGCGTAGAGCCGGCCCAGCTCGCCCGAGGCGATGCGTTCCCGCGTGCGGCGGTAGATCTGCATGTAGCGGTACTGCGTGTTCACGCCCAGCAGTCGGTTCTTCTGTTCGGCCAACTCGATCAGCCGGTCGGCCTGCTCGACGGTTTCGACGAACGGCTTTTCGCACAGAACATGCGCGCCGGCCTCGAGCGCGAGCCGGCACAGATCGAAATGGCTGTCCGGCGGCGTTCCCAAGAGAACCAGGTCCGGGCTCCTCGCGGCCAACAGCTCTTCGGCGGAGGCGTAGACGTGCGGGACGCCGAGTTCTGAGGCCTTTGCTCGCGCGTCGGCGTCGGGATCGCAGCCGCCGACGAGTTCGATGGCGTCGATCCGGCCGCAGGCGGGGATGTGCAGCCGCACCGCGGCGCCGCCGAGACCGAAGATCGCAGTGCGGATAGGGCGGGGGGCAGGCACGGCGGACGGACGATCGGTCATGATAGCATCGCCGTCGGGTGTGGAGATCAATGGCAACCGGCCGGGCGACCCTGCTGGGCTTCCCCGATTATCGGAAAAATCCGCCCCGTGAGATCGCCCCGGAAGACGACCGGCGGCTGGCCGAAGAACTCGACCGCGCCGCCGGGTCGATGAGCTTCGCCGCGCTGGTCGAGCTGTTCTACCGTCTGCACCCGCCGGCCCGGCCTGAACTGCATGCCCGTCACCAGGCTCACTTCCTCTTCGAAGCCGCCCATGCCCAAGCCGCCATGCAGCGCTTGGCCGCGGCCGGCCCGGGCGCGCTGCTCGACGTGGGCTGCGGCATGGGGCGCTATCTTGCAGCCGCGGCCCGCGCCGGACGCCGGGCTTTGGGCGTCGACGTCGCCGTCTATCAGTTGGTGCTCGCCCGCAAGCTGCTCGAGGAAGAAGGCGTGGAAGCCGAGCTGTGTCTGGCGAACGCCGAAGCTCTGCCATACGAGGCGGCGAGCTTCGGCGCGGCGGTCGGGACGGACCTGCTCGAGCACGTGGATGAGCCGGGGGCGACGGTCGCGGAGGTCGGACGCCTGCTGCGTCCCGGCGGCCGCGCGCTGTTCACCACGCCCAACCGCTTCAGCCTGACCGCGGAGCCGCACGTTGGGGTCTGGGGCCTGGGCTATCTGCCAAGGCCCTGGGCCGAGAGGCTGGTCGAGCGGCGGCTGGGCGTCGATTATCGGCCTATCCGGCCGCTCGCGCTCGGGGGCCTGCGGCGTCTGATGCAAGAGAACTTTCCCGGCGAGTTCGAGATCGAGCTGCCGCAGCCCGGGGCCGAGGAGTTGCGCAGCTTCTCGGCGGCCAAAAGAGCCGCCGCTCGGGCCTATTCCGCTTTGTCGCAGGTTGCGGGCGTGCGCGGCGCCGTACGAGTCGTCGCACCGTACTTCGTTGTCGCCGGACGGCGGAACTAAACCGTCGGCCGCGGCACCGGCTCGGCTTCGGAGCGCCGCAGCATCCAGTCCACCGAGGTGCCGAAACCGCTCAACGTCGCCGCTCCCAGCGCCAGCAGGCCGAAGATCGGCCAGGCGATGAACCAGCCGATGACGGGAATGAGTTGGATCAGCCCGACCAGGCCCGAGCCGAACAGCGCCGGCGCCATCACGCCGTTGCTGTTGATCATGCCGCGGCCCACCCAAAGGCCGATGCCGGCGTAGCCGACCGCGGCCACCGCGAAGAACGCGATGGTCACCAGCGTCTCCACGCCCGGCGCCCAAAACATCATGATCGGCACGATGATCGAGGAAAACCAGACCGCCAGCCCGATCAAGAAACTCATCCCGGCGCGCTGGGAAACCGTCTGTTGGACCGTCTCCACCCGCTGTTCCCCCAAGATCGCCACCGCCACGAAGGTGATGAACGGGCCGGCGAGCAGTCCCGCCGCCACGAGCAGCAGGAACAGCACGACCGCGCCGGAGACGGCGACGGTTCGCAGCGCCTCGCTCTCATGGACGGCGCCGCCCAGCTTGGCCGCGGCCTTGCCGGCGATGCCGCCGAGCACGGCGACGCTGTCGCCGTCGATCTCTGCGCCCGGCCCCAAATCCATGCCGCCGAGCACCGATACGGCGTCGCCGCGAATTTTGCCGTTCACCTCCAGCCGGTTGCCGATGACCACTGCATCGCCGTCGACCTCGCCGTCGACGCGGATCCAGCCGAAGATGGACACGGCGTCGCGCGCCTCGCCGGCTAATTCGATATTGCCGGCGATGGCGACCGCATCCCCCACCTTGCCGTCGATGCGAATCGAGCAGCCGATGCAGATCACATCATCGAGGTCTTCGCCGGCGGCGACATAGATGTCCTCGCCGACCATGATGCGTTCTTGGGCCCCGGCCGTCGAGATCGACCAAGCCGCGGCCAACAAGAGCAGGACGATGGGGCGGAATCGCATGGTTTCGCTTAGTGATACGCGCTCATTCGAGCAAAGTTCCGCAGTCGATGCAAGAAGTCGCGCTAGTCGACGTCATCGATCAGGCGGCGCTGGATCTCGCCATAGGCGTCGATCCGGCGGTCTCGCAAAAAGGGCCAGCCGCGGCGCGTTTCTTCGATGCGGCGAAAGTCGCACTCCGCGATCAGGATCTGCTCATCGGTTCCTGCCTGCGCGAGAACGTCTCCCAGCGGCCCGCAGACGAACGATTCGCCGAAGAACTCGATGCCCTGATAGTTCGCCGGTCGGGAGGCCGAATTCTCGAGCGGGAGTTCGCGTCCCACGCGGTTGGCGGCCGCTACGAACAGGCCGTTCGAGATGGCGTGCGAGCGCTGGATCGTCTTCCAGGCCTCGCGCTGGTGCTCGCCGTAGAGTTCCTTCTCCGCCGGATGCCAGCCGATGGCGGTGGGGTAGACCAGCAACTGAGCCCCGCGCAGCGACGCCAGCCGCGCCGCTTCGGGGTACCACTGATCCCAGCACACCAGCGGCGCGATGCGTCCGAAGCGGGTGTCGAACGCCTTGAACCCCAGATCGCCCGGCGTGAAGTAGAACTTCTCGTAGTAGAGCGGGTCGTCGGGGATGTGCATCTTGCGGTAGATCCCCAGCATCTCGCCGTCGGCGTCGAAGACCACGGCGGTATTGTGATAGACGCCCGGCGCGCGCTTCTCGAACAGCGAACCCACGATCACCACACCCAGCTCGGCGGCGATCGCCGACAGAGCCTTCGTCGAGGGGCCCGGGATCGGCTCGGCCAGGTCGAACAGGTCGGCGTTTTCTTCCTGGCAGAAGTAGAGCGAGCCGAACAGCTCCTGCAGGCAGACGATCTGGGCGCCCTGCGCCGCCGCCTCGCGGATTCGGTCGAGGGCTTTGGCCAGATTGCTCGCCGGGTCGTCCGAGCAGGACATCTGGATCAGACCCAAAGTGGCTTTTTCAATCATGGGCATGCGCATGCCCATGATTTCACCCACGGCAGGAAGGGTCAACTCACGCCTTCACCGGCCGATTTCAGGCCCGGCGCGGGGGTGTCGGCGGTGATCGTCGCGACGGCGGCTTCGTTCTCCTTCTCCTTGAGCAGCTTGGCGACGGTCTCGAGTAGCCGCTCCTCGCTGACCGGCTTGGACAGCACGCCGTTGGCGCCCGCCTGGTGGGCCAGCGCCAGCAGGTGCCCAGGCGATTCGGTTTCGGTGCCGCCGGAGAGCGCCAGCACCGCCGGGGCCGGCTCACGCTGGCGCGCTTCGTGGATCAAGTCGACGCAGCTGCCGTCGGCCAAGCGGACGTCGGTGATGAGCAGGTCCACCTCGCTGTCTTGGAGAACGCGGGCGACGTCCAGGAGTTTGCGCGCGCTGGTCGTCTCGTAGCCGCCGCCTTCGAGCGCGGCGGCGAGGCGCCGCAGACTGCTTTCCTCGCTGTCGGCGATCAGGATGCGCGGGCCGCCCGCCTGCTGTTCGGAGCGGGCCGGCACGGCGAACCAGAACATCGTGCCCTCGCCCTCGATCGACTCGACGCCGATCCGCCCGTCATGGTTTTCCACGATCCGGCGGCATGTCGCCAGCCCGATGCCGGAGCCTTCGAAGCGCTTGCGCGAGTGCAGGCGCTTGAACGGCTCGAAAATCGTCTCGGTGTGATCGGCGGGGATGCCGATGCCGTTGTCGCGCACTTGCACCACGCACTCGCCTTCCTCGATCGTCCCGGTCACTTCGATGCGCGGCTTTTTCTCGGTGAACTTGATGCCGTTGGCCACCAGGTTCTGCAACAGCTGGGTCAGCGTCGATTCGTCGCCCATGGCCGTCGGCAGCGGCGAGACTACGACTTCGGCCGAGCGGCTGCGGATCAGCTCGCTCAGCGAGCTGACGACGTTCTCCATCACGCGATTCAGGTCCACCGGCTGGCGCTGCCGCTGGCCTCCGCCGGCGCGCGCGTAGCTGAGCAGGGAGTCGATCATCCTGGACATGCGCTCGGTCATCCTCACCGCCGAGTGGATGAATTCCTGTCCGGCCGGGTCGAGGTTGGCGCTGTAGAAGTCGCGCACCAGCTCGATGTTGCCCTTCACCGCGCACAAGGGCTGTTGCAGGTCGTGCGCGACGACGGAGACGAAGTCGATGAGTTCGCGGCGCTGCTGCTCGAGCAGGCGCTCCTGCTTAGAGATGCGCAACGCGCTCTGGATCGCCTGCTGCAATGACCGCGACGTCAGCGACGACTTGACCTGATACTCCTGCGCTCCGCGACGCAGCGCCTCGATGGCGACATACTCATTGCCCTCGCCGGTGACGAAGACGATGGGGACGTAGGGATTGATATGGCGGATGCGCGACAGCACCGCGAGCCCGTCGGTGGCGCCCAGGCGATAGTCGAGCAGTACGCAGTCGACCTCGCTCTCCATGAGTTCCTTCAGGCCCGCGTCCGGAGTCTGCTTGGCGACGACCTCGACGTCGAAATCCCGAACCCGCCGCAGCAGGCGGGAGACGACGGCGATGTCGGCGGCGTCGTCTTCGATGTGGAGGATGCGGTAAGACTGTCGGGTCATGGCATGCGCCCTCAGTCTTATCGACCCTCCGGGGCTCGCTCGTTAGGGCGACGGGGCGGCGCCGCGCCGCGTCCAGTAGTAGGCCGCCGCGCCGCCCAGGATCGTCAGCAGGCTCCACAGCGCTTCCCAACTGCGGTCCAGGGCGAAGTAGACGAACACCAGCAGGTTGACGGCGATGTACAGGCCCGGCGCCAGCGGCCAGGCGAAGCTCACCCAATTCAGCGTCCGCCAGCCGGGACGCTTGCGGAAGACGAACAGCCCCATCACCGCCAGCGCGCTGAACAGCCACAGCGTGAAGCCGATGTAGTAGAGCAGGCTCTCGAACGCGCCGGTGAGGATCAGCGCGCAGCAACACGCGCCCTGCGCCGCCACCGCCGCCCAAGGGCTGCGCCAGCGCGGGTGCACCCGCGCCGCGAACGAGAAGAAGGCGCGGTTCTGGGCCATCGCGTAGTACACGCGCGGGCCGATGATGCACATGGCGTTGACCGTGGCCAGCAGCGACAAGGCCATGCCGGCGGCGAAGATCGAGCCGCCGCGTTCGCCGAACAGCGCCCCGGCCGCGTGCGCTCCCACCGCCACCTTGCCCTTGAGCTCCTCGAGCGGGCTGGCATAGATGTAGAGCGTGTTGAGCGCGGCGTAGAAGACAGCGACAAGAGCCGTGCCCAGCAGCAGGGAGCGAGGCAGCGTTTTCTCAGGTTCGCGCACCTCTTCGGCCACATAGACGGCGGCGTTCCAGCCGCTGTAGCCGAAGTAGACGAACACCAGGCTCAGCGCGAACTGCGCCGGAATGCTCGCCGAGGAGGTGCGCACGGCGGGCTCGGCGAAATGGCCCCAGTCGCCGGCGCCGACGGTGAAGCCCAGGGCCAGCAGCGCCGCCAGCACAAACAGCTTCAGCGCCGTCAGCCCATTCTGCAGCTTGGCCACTTCGCCCACGCCGAGCATATTGAGCAGCGTCAGCGCCGCCACCACGCCGCAGGCGAGCCATTGGCCGCCGCCATTGTAGATCGTCAGTGGCCCCAACTCGATCACGGCCGCCGCCTGCGGGTCCAGACCGGGCGCAAAGTATCCCAGATAGGCCGAAATGCCCAGCGCCGCCACCGCGATCGGGGCGGAAAAGCCGGCGAAGAAGCTGACCCAGCCGTCGATGAATCCCCAGGCCGGTCCCCACGCCTCGCTCAGATAGACGTACTCCCCGCCCGAGCGCGGGAAGTTGACCGCCAGCTCGGAGTAGCAGATGGCGCCGACGAAGGCGAGCGCCGCGCCGACTGCCCAGATGGCGATCACCAGAGCCGGCGAGCCCAGATCGCCGGCCAGAAAACCGGTGGTCGTGAAGATGCCGGTCCCGATCATGTTGGAGACGACAATGGCGGTACAGCTGATCAGGCCCAGGCGTCGGGTGAGTCCGGTTTCCGGCATGTAGTTGGAGGAGAGCGGGGCCCGCGATGGCCGCGGACCTCGGCCCATTCTAGCGGAGCCGCTCCAGAGCCCGTCTCTCGCGGGGTAACGCCCCAGTCTTAGGACTCGGCGGGCGGCTCTTGCGGTTGGTCGTCCTGACGGGCCTCCACGGCCTGAGCCTCCACAGCCTGAGCCGGCACGATGCTGATGAGCACCTGCCCGGGCCGCGGCCGCACCGGCTGGTCCGCCTGCACCACCTGCAGACTCTTCTCGCCGTCCTTCTCCGAGATGACGAACAGCGGCAGGACCTGGTCGTCGTACTCTTCCTTGAGGGTCTCGAAGGTGAAGCGTTCGGTCAGCCGGGTCGCTTTGACCTCCGCGCCGTTGGCGAAGCGCTCCTCGAGCTTGTCATAGGTCGCCTGCGCTGAGAAGAGCCGGCGGCCTTGCATGTGCTGCGGCTCGATGCCGGCGCGGCCGCTGTCTTTCTCCGGCGAGAGCTGGTACACCTGCTTGCGCCCGAAAACCTCGGTGAAGTGCACCGCCGCCAGGGAGTTCGCCTCGGTATTGGAGGTCATCGCGCAGAGCCGGCCGATGCCGAACAGGCTGACGTTGTCGAGCACGTGCCTGGACAAGATCGAGCCGTAGTAAGCCTGTAGCCCGTCCATGCGCGCCGCTGAAACGTTCGCGCGCCGCGAATCCACCAGCCCGACCGCGATGCCCTGCTTACTGAGCGCCTTGGCGATCTCGCGCGCCCAGCCGTGAGCGCCGACGAAGAGCACCCCTTGCGGGCTCGGCTCGGCCAGCCCCAGCCGCTTGGCGAGCGGAAACGCCGTCAACCCATAGATGGTGACCGTACCCATGATCACGATGAAGCTGATGGGTACCAGCTGCTCAGCGCCTTCGTATCCCTGTTCGGTGAGTCGCGAGGAGAAGATCGACGTCACCGCGGCGGCGACGATGCCTCGCGGCGCCATCCAGGCCACGAAGATGCGTTCTTCATTCGTGAATTTCGATCCCAAGCAGGAGACCCACACCGACAGCGGACGGGCGACCAGCATCAGTACGGCCATGAAGGCCAGGCTTGGCGCCCAGACTGCGAGCAAGTCGTCCGCTTTCAAACGCGCCGACAGCAGAATGAACAGCGTGGAGATGATCAGCACTCGCAGGTTCTCTTTGAACTCGACGATGTGCTTGACCGGGATCTTGCGCTGGTTGGCCAGCGCGATGCCCATGATCGTTGTCGCCAACAGCCCGGACTCGGGCTGCAGCTCATTGGAAATGATGAAAGCGCTGACGACCATCGCGATCGAAAAGGCGTTGTCGAGCGCTTCGGGCACCCAGTGCAGCTTGAGGAATAGCAACATCACGCCGGCGCCGCCGACCCCCACGCCGACGCCGGTAAGGATCGAGTAGAGAAACTCGCGCGGCGCGGTCTCGCCCGAGAAATCGCCGGCCACCATCGCTTTGAAGACCAAAACGGCGAGGATGGCGCCGATCGGATCGTTGAGAATGCCTTCCCACTTGACGGTGTTGCGCACTCTCGCTGTGGGGCGGACATGCAGCAGCAGCGGGATGACGACCGTCGGGCCGGTGACCACGAACACGGCGCCGATCAGCACCGCCAGCGGCAGGCTCAGCTCGAGAATCAGCCACGCCGCGAAGGCGCCGATGACCCAGGTGATCAGCGCCCCGATCGAGATCATGTTGCGCACGACTCCGCCGATCTCCGGTAATTCCCTGAAATTCAGGCTCAGCCCGCCTTCGAACAGGATCAGCGCCACCGACAACGACACGAACGGCAACAGCAGGTTGCCGAAAAGCTCATCGGGGTCCAGCCAGCCCAGCCACGGGCCGGCGGCCAGGCCGAAAATCAGCAGCAGCAGGATCGAAGGCAGATTGAGCTGCCAGGCCACCCAGCGGGCCAAGAAACCGAGGATGAAGACCAGCGCAAGGCCGATCATGAAATGCTCTTCCATCTTGCTGAGGGTCTCCGTCCTAAAAAGTAGCAGGTATTTGCGGCATATACTGGTTGGCAATGCAACGGGCCGAGACGAGGCTGCGAGTCCGCTACCAGGAGACTGATCAGATGGGCGTGGTCTACTATGCCAACTACCTGGTGTGGATGGAGGTGGCGCGCGTGGATCTGTGCCGCGAGTTGGGCTTCCGCTACCGCGACATGGAAGAGCAGACCGGCACGGTGCTGGCCGTGAGCGAAGCCCGCTGCCGCTACCGCCATCCGGCGCGCTATGACGACGAGGTCCTCGTTGAGACCGTGCTGGGCGAGGTGCGTTCGCGCGGCGTCTGCTTCAGCTACCGGATGCGGCGCGCCGAGGACGGTAAACTACTCGCCGACGGCTCGACCGAGCATATCTTCCTCAACGGCGAGGGCCGCCCGGTGCGCATCCCGGAGTCGTTCCGCCACTATTTCGACCAGTGAAGCTCGTATTCGTCGTCTGCTTTGCGTTGCTGGGTTGGGCCGGGCTCGACGCCGGCGAGCTGAGCCGGCGCGAGCGGCTGTCGAGCGAGCGCGTACTCGCCGGCGGCCCGCCGCGCTATGACCTCGATTTCCTGCTCGCCGACCTGATCCCCAAGCCCGGACGCCGCTTCACCGAATTCAGCGGCGACTTGTCGGGGCGCTACCTCGAAGCGCTCGCGAGAACCGGCGCGATCGAGCTGGCCCGACCGCTCGAGGCGGCGATCTTTGGGCTGCAACGACCCGACGGCGGTTTCGCAAACCCGCTCTCCTCAGGCAGCGGAGTCGAGGACGACGACATGGCCCGGGTGTGGGGCCACGGGCGACTGCTGACAGGCCTGCTTGCCGCTTATGAAGAGGGCGGCGACGCGAAGGCCCTGGCGGCCGCGCGCGGTCTCGGCGATTTTCTAGTCCGCGTCGCGCCTCGGTTCCAGGATGAGGGTGTGGTTGCCGAGTTTTCTTCAGGGAAGCTTGCGCACGGCTATATCTGCTGGACGCAGAATCTCGAAGGGCTGGCGGCGCTCTACCAGGCGACCGAGGAGCCGCGGTATCTGGAATTGGCGCAGGCCGTCGCCGAGCGCGTGCGGCGCCATCCCAACCAGCACAGCCATGGCTGGCTGAGCTCTCTGCGCGGCCTGGTCGCGCTGGCCGAGGTTTCGGGCGACGCGCGCATCCTGCAACAGGCCGAGACGGCTTGGCAAGAACTCGTCGACTCCGGCAACGTTCTGCCGACCGGCACGATCCCCGAATACTTCCTGCCCGGCATGGCCCGCGACGAAGGCTGCTCGCAGGCGGACTGGGTGCGGCTGAATCTCGAGCTGTGGCGGCGGACCGAGAATGCACGCTATCTCGAAGCCGCCGAGCGCGCGGTCTTCAACGCTTTCTTCCTCAACCAGTTCCCCTCCGGCGACTTCGGCCATATGGAACTGGTCGACGACGGCCTGGGCTACGGGACGAGCAGCGCCTGGTGGTGCTGCACGCTGCATGGGTTGCGAGCGTTTCCGGCCATCCGTCAGGCGGCGTTCCGTGAGGCGGGCGGCGCGTTGCGCTATGAGTTGCCGGTCGACGGGAGCATCCGGGCGAGGGGACTCCAGCTGCGCGCCTCCGCTGAGCTCGCGCAGCTGGCTGCGGTGCGCTTCGAGGTCGTCGGGGCTCCGTCCGAGGCGGTGCGGCTGGAGATCCGGCGTCCCGCCTGGAGCGGCGAACTCGTCTCTGACCTGGCGGGTGAGACATCCCAGGACGGTCTGCGCTTCGAACGCGTCTGGCGCACCGGCGAAGCTTTTGCCGTGCAGTATGATCCGCTCGAGCGCAGGGACGGCGGAAGGCTGTTTCTAGGGCCCTGGTTGCTGGCCGTCTCCGAAGCCGCTTCGCCGCGCTTCTTCGACGAACCGCACCAAAACAACCGCGTGGATTGGGACTCCCTGGCCGCCGGCGACCGGCCTTCGCGGCGCACGGTCGAATATATCCCGGCCGGCTACCCCGGACAGCGGCAGACGGTGGTGTTGAGGCCGCCGGCGGAGCGAATCGAGGGGGCGGACGGCCTGCGCTGGCAGTGGAAGTTTGCGGATAACGCCGGTTGGCTCGAGCGGAAAGCGGACCGCATCGCTGAACAATCTCGCGGCCGTATCGCTCCTTTTCTTGCGGGAATTCTCGTGGCTGCCATTGCTTTCGGATTCTGGAGCCGGCGCCGTCGGCGCTGACCGAGAGTTGCGGATTGGTTTCACGGCGTCCGCTGGCGAAACCAGGGGTGAGCCTGAATTACCAATGGCATAGGCGGGTTCGCCGTAGCTCTCTCAGCCTAAAGCCCGATGGTTCGGGCCGGTTGCCCGCTGTTAGCATCCCAGGTAGCATGAGCGCGGCTAGTGTCTTTGAAACCGCCAGTAGCCAAGCGCGTGAGCGTTTCGCGGGCGGACAATTTTTCCCGAAATGCCCCGAACGGGTCGGCGACCTGGGCGTCCCGCAAACCACGCTCGTCAGCCTGATGCTGAAGATGATCTTGCTCGAGGGCGAGACGCTGCTGAGCACGCTGTCTTCCAGGCTCAAGGTGCACCCGGGCGTCGCCTCCCAGGTCTTCCAGCACCTGCGCAAAGAGCAGTTCATCGAAATCAAGGGCATGCAGGGCAACGACTACGTCCTGACGTTGTCGCAGGCCGGCCGCAGCATCGCCCAGGAGCGCTACCGCATTTCGCAGTACATCGGCCCCGCGCCGGTGTCGCTCGACGCTTATAGCGAAGCCGTCCGCGCCCAGACCGCCCGCTACAAGATCAACCGGACGCGGCTGCGCGAGATCTTCTATGACATCGTCTTGACCGACGAGACGCTGGACCAGCTTGGCCCGGCCGTGCTGTCGAACTCGCAGATCTTCCTCTACGGCTCCACCGGCAACGGCAAGACGTCGATCGCCGAGCGGCTGGTCCGCATCTTCAAGGACGAGGTCTTCCTGCCCTACGCCGTGGAAGTCGAGGGCCAGACCATCAACATCTACGACTCGGTCGTGCACAACGCGCTCGACCCGGTTGACGGGGCCGACCCGCGCTGGCTGCGCTGCCGCAGGCCGTGCGTTGCGGTCGGCGGCGAAATGGTGCAGGAGATGCTCGAGCTGCAGTACGAGTCGTCGCTGGGCTACTACACCGCGCCGCTGCAGATGAAGGCCAACAACGGCCTGTTCATCATCGACGACTTCGGCCGCCAGATGATCAACCCGCGCGACCTGCTCAACCGCTGGATCGTGCCCCTGGACCGCGGCGTCGACTTCCTCACCCTGCGCACCGGCGTCAAGATCCCGGTGCCGTTCGAAACGCTTGTCGTGTTCTCGACCAACCTTGACCCGCGCCAGCTGGCGGACGAAGCGTTCCTGCGCCGCATCCAGAACAAGGTCAAGATCGACTCCATCTCGCCCCGCGTCTTCGACGAGATCCTGCGCCGGGTGTGCGAGTCCGAAGGCATCCGCTGGACGACCGAGGCGTCGGAGTACGTGCGCCAGCGGGTGCTCGCCGACGGCCGCTCGCAGGTGCTGCGCGCCTGCTATCCGCGCGACGTGGTGTTGATCGCCAAGAGCATCGCCGACTACGAAGGCCGGCCGCCGCGTCTGGACCAGGCCGACATCGACCGCGCCATCAACCTCTACTTCGCGCGCTAGCTTTCCCGCCGTTCGGCCGAGAGGCGGTTGACGGCCTCGAGCGTGTCGGCGATCTCGCTGTCGGCGGCGACCTGTTCAAGGCTGCGGGAGGCGCGCCGCCGCCAGTTGTCGCGTTCGGTGGTGGTGCCGGGCGTATTCTGTTGCTCGACCTCGCCCCACAGATCTTCCAAGGTGACCAGCACCGCCCGAGCCGGGCCGGCGGCAGTGTGCTCGAGCGCCGCGCGCAGCACCGGGCCGCGCTGTTCGGGGACGTCAAACCGCTCGGCCAGCGCTTTTCTGGTCTTGGCGCGGCCTTCGCGGGCGCCGGCGGCGTCTTCCTCGGTCAGCAAACCGAGCTCGACCTGATCGTCGACGTCCTTGGCCTCCCACCAGCGGGCGAAGGTGGGTGTGTCGTGCGTGTTCACGCTGGCCAGCGAAGTGGCGTTGGCGCCGCGCACCACGGGCTCCCAACTGCTGAAGTCGAACTGCGCCACGTACATGCCGTCGATCGCCCGCTCTTCCATGCGCCGCTGCACGTACTGGGGAACGGTGCCGAGGTCCTCGCCGATGATCCAGGCGCGGTGGCGTTGCGACTCGATGCAGACGGTGGCGTAGAGCTCGTCGGCCGGATACTGTACATACGTCCCCTGGTCGGCCGACATGCCCTCGGGAACCCAGTAGAGCCGGTGCAGGCCCATGAAGTGGTCCAGCCGCAGCACGCCGGCGTGGCGCAGATGATGCCGCAGGCAGGCGCGCCAGTAGTCGAGGCCTTCGCCGCGCAGGCTGGCCGGGTTGAGCGGCGCAAAGCCCCAGTTCTGCCCTCTGGTGAAGAAGCGGTCCGGCGGCGCGCCCCCCGCCACGCCGTGGGCGAAGTCGCCCGGCCGGCGCCAGACGTCGAAGCCGCCCGAGTGCACGCCGAGCGGCAGATCGAGATACAGGCCCGGCTCGCCCATCGATTCGGCCAAGTCGGCGAACTGCTCGTCGGCCAGCCACTGCACGTAGAGGTGATAGTCGGCCCGGGACTGCTCATAGTCGCCCGGGTCGATTTCGCCCCGCTGCAGGCGCTCCGGCCAGTGCGGCCACGTTCTGCCGCGGCCTTCGGTGACGGCGCGGAAGGCGGCGTAGCTGTTCAGCGCCGGCCGCGACTGAACAAACGTCGCCATCGCCGCCGACCGCTCGGGATCCTGTGCGACCTCGGCCAGCAACGCTTCAAATACGCGCCGCCGGCCGCTCATGGCCGAGCGGTAGTCGGCCAGCCTCTCGGTTTGTTTGGGGATTCGGTCGAACGCCTCACGGGCGGCGGCGCAACGATCCCACTCCGGGGTCCGGCGCGGGTCGATGTAGAGCTCGTTCCAGAACAGCCGGCTGACCGGCACGTAGGGGCTCGGCTCGAACGGTTCGTCCAGAAACGCCGCCAGCAGCGGCAGCGTCCCCACCAGCGTGCCGCCCAGCGAGCGCGTCCAATCGGCCAGGGCGCGCAGGTCGCTCAAGTCGGCGATACCGCGGGTGCGCTCGCTGTGCAGCGCGTACAGCGGGGCGAACACGCCCCAGGGGCGCATGGAGGCGGGTAGGGTATAGCAGCCCGCCGGGGCGGCCAGGATGCGCGTCTCCGCGGTCTTGTCGGCCGCTTCGAGCCGCAGCCGGTGGTAGCCCTGCGGCAGGTCGTCGGGCAGGGGCAGGACGACGGCCACGAAGCGCTCGCCGTCGAGCTTCGCCTCGCCGCGCTGCAACAGTTCTTCGAGCTTCGTCTCCCAACGGCGCTCTTCGCCGTCTTCGAGCAGCAGTTCGCAGACCAGCGGGCCGCGCAGCTCGCGGGCCGGCAGGCGCAGTTCGAGCGAACTCGACGCTTCGGGCCAGAGGACCTTTGAGGGAGGAGCGAAGCGGCTCCACGCCTCGCGCCGGACGCGCCCCAGCGCCTCATCGGCGTCGGCCGGCCGCTCGATGGGAGCTCCCAGAGTTTTCAGGATTGCCGTCAGCGTCTGTTCGGACGCCTGGCGAAACTCCTGGAACCCGTCGCGAAAGACGGTCTGCACGCGGTAGGCCCTTGCGAGACGGTCGAGCGGTCCAAACGCACGGCGGGTCATAGGCGGTTTCATTCCAGGTCGGCGATCCGGCGCAGCGCGACGAAGGCGTGAGCGGCGACCTCGTAGTGCGTGTCGACCATCGAACGCGTCGTAGCGGGCGTTTGGTCGGCGGTGTCGAAGAGCACCTCCCAGTGGCCTCCCACCGAAACCGGCGGGAGTCGGAAGTCGATCGCCCGGCCGGCGGCGTTGAGCAGGAACAACAACGGGTCGCCGCCCTCTGAGGCAGGGCCGATCAGGATGCCGATCCAGTTGCGGGTCGGCTCGCTCCATTCGGCCGGCCTCATCTCGTGCCCGGTCGGGCTGTACCAGGCAATGTCCTTGATTTCCGCGCCTGGAAAGGCCGCTTCGCCGGTGTAGAAGCGCCGCTGCGTCAGCGCGGGCTGGCTGCGGCGCAGTTCGAGCAGACGCCGGGTGAAGTCGAGCAGCTCGTTCTGCGAGTCATCGAGGTCCCAACTGAGCCACGAGAGCTCATTGTCCTGGCAGTAGGCGTTGTTGTTGCCCAGTTGCGTGCGGCCCATCTCATCGCCGGCGGTCAGCATCGGAACGCCGGACGACAGCGCCATCGTTGCCAGGAAGTTCCGCTTCTGTCGCGAGCGGACCGCGTTGATCTTCGGGTTGTCGGTGGGGCCTTCTACGCCGTAATTGCGAGAGTTGTTGTGACTGTCGCCGTCACGGTTGTGCTCGCCGTTGGCCATGTTGCGCTTGCGCTCGTAGGTCACCAGGTCGTGCAGTGTGAAGCCGTCGTGTGCGGTGATGAAGTTGACCGAAGCGCGCGGCGAGCGGCCGCTGTGGTTGAACAGGTCGCTGCTGCCGGCAAAGCGCGTCGCCAGCGGTCCCAGTCGAAAGTCGTCGCCGCGCCAGAACTGGCGCACCTGGTCGCGGTATTTGCCGTTCCATTCCGACCAGCCGGTTGGGTAGCCGCCCACCTGGTAGCCGCTGGGGTCGATGTCCCACGGCTCGGCGATCAGCTTCACTTGCGCCAGCGTAGGGTCCTGGAAGATCGCGTCGAAAAAGCCGCTGCCAGGGTCGAAGGCGTCGCTCTCGCGCCCCAGTGCGCTGCACAGGTCGAAGCGGAAGCCGTCGACGTGCATCTCCTCCACCCAGTAGCGCAGGCTGTCGAGAATCATCCGCAGCGCCTGCGGGCGCCGCGTGTCGATCGTATTGCCCACGCCGGTGTAGTTCACGTTGCGCGCGCGATTCTTTTGCAGGCGATAGTACGAAGCGTTGTCCAGACCGCGCCAACAGACCGTCGGGCCGCGCTCGTTGCCCTCGCAGGTGTGGTTGTAGACCACGTCGAGCAGCACCTCGATGCTGGCGGCGTGCAGACCGCGCACCATCTCTTTGAATTCGCGCACCACGCCGTCCGGCGCCGTATCGCCGGCGTAGGCTGGCTCGGGCGCGAAGAACCCGAGGGTGTTGTAGCCCCAGTAGTTCTTCAAGCCGAGTCTTTGCAGGTGCGCCTCGTCGACGTGGTGGTGGACCGGCAGCAATTCCACCGCGGTGACGCCCAACGAACGGAAGTGTGCGATCGCCGCCTTCGAGGCCAATCCGCGATAGGTTCCGCGCAGTTCCTCCGGCACGCCGGGGTGGAGCTGCGTGAAGCCTTTCACATGCAACTCGTAGATGACCGTATCGCGCCACGGCGTTTGAGGTCGCTGGTCGCCCTGCCAGTCGAAGCGAGTGTCGACGATGGAGGAGAGCGGCGCGAACGGCGCGCTGTCACGATCGTCCATCTGGTTGACCGCATCCGGCGACTGCGGCAAGCCTCCCAGGGCGGGGAAGCCGAACACCGAGTCGTCCCAAGTCATCGTCCGCCCGACCGCCTTGGCGTAGGGGTCGAAGAGTACTTTCTGGCCGTTGAAGCGGTGGCCTTCGAGCGGCGCGTAGGGGCCGTCGACGCGGTAGCCGTAGAGCTGCCCCGGCTGGATTCCCGGCACGTAGGCGTGCCAGACCTGGTTGGTGCGCGCGGTGAGTTCCACGAAGCGCGACTCGATGTCGCTCTCGGGCGAGTCGAAAAAGCACAGCAGCACGCGGGTGGCGTGCGCGGAGAAGACGGCGAAGTTGACGCCCTCGCCATCCCAGGTCGCTCCGAGAGGGTAGGGACGGCCGGGTTGAGCTGGCGCGTGCGGAGGCATCCTTACCGCCCAGGGTATCGCAGTCATCGCCGAACTCTGGACACTCCCGCCTCGTGTGGCGGACGATTGGAGGACACTATGAGTCTGTCGGCTCCCTTCGCGTTGGTCTCCAGTCTAATGGTCATCGGGTGGGTCTGCCGCGCGATAGAACGGGCCGGCGGAGCCGGGCGTCGGCCCGCCGTCTGGCTTTTTGGCGCGCTCTGGCTCACGATTCCTTCCGCCGTCGCCGCAGCGGGCTTCCTGACGGACTTCGGCGCCACACCGCCTCGGATGCTGCTGGTCCTGCCGGCGGTGCTGGGCGCAGCGGCGCTGTTCGCGTTCTCCGGCTGGGGACGAGCCGGCCGCGATCACTTCTCCATGGCGGCTCTGATTGGGTTTCAGTCTTTTCGGGTCCTACCGGAGACGCTGCTCATGCTGGCGTACGGCGAAGGCTTGGTCCCCATCCAGATGACGCTGGAGGGGCGCAACCTGGACATCATCTCTGCGCTGCTGGCTGCTGGGATTTACCTGTGCTGGCGACGGGCGCCGGGAGGCGTTCCGCGCTGGGCGGCCCTTGGGTTCTCTGTGGTCGGCCTGGGGTTGTTGGCCAACATCGTCGGCATCGCAGTCTTGTCGATGCCGACGCCGTTTCGCGCTTTCTGGAACGAGCCGGCGAACACGTTCGTGGCGACGTTCCCCTACATCCTGCTGCCGACCGTACACGTCGCCGCGGCGCTGGGCGGACATCTGATCGTCTTGCGCAAGCTTTGGCGCTAGATCGTCAGCGCGAGTTTCCCTCGGACGCGCCTGCTCGCCAGCTCGGCCAGCGCCTCGGGCGCTTGTTCGAGCGAAAACGTTGCGTCCGCCGGCGGGTTGATCTTGCCCGCCTCAAACAGCTCCGTCAGCTTGCGATGCGCTTGCGCCGGGTAGTCGGAATCGCTGTCGCGCTTGGCGCCCCAGAAAACGCCGACGATCGCAATGTTTTTGAGCAGAATGCGGTTCGCCGCGATCGACGGGATGCGCCCGGAGGCGAAGCCGATCACCAGCAGTCGGCCGTCGGGCGCGATGCACTTGGTCGACAGGTCAAAAACGTCGCCGCCGACCGGGTCGTAGATGACGTCCGCGCCCTTGCCGCCGGTGAGGGCCTTGACCCGCTCGTGCCAGTCCGGCTGCGTGTAGTCGATCGCCTCCTCGGCGCCCTGATCGAGGCAGAACCGTCGTTTTTCCGCACTGCCGGCGGTGGCGAGCACGCGCGCGCCATGCGCTTTGGCAAGCTGGATCGCCGCCACGCCCACGCCGCTCGCTCCGGCATGGACGAGAACCGTCTCGCCGGGTTGAAGCGCGCCGCGGTCGTGCAGCCCGAACCACGATGTCTGGTAGACGATCGGAAACGCCGCCGCCTGTGCGAAACTCATGCCTTCGGGTTTGGGGAAAGTGCGGTCGGCCCGCGCAACCGAGCACTCGGCGTAGCCGCCGCCGTCGAGCAGCGCCAGCACTTCATCGCCGATCTCGAAGCCTTCGACGCCTTCGCCGAGCGCCGCGATCTCGCCGCTGACCTCGGAGCCGACCGTGAACGGGAACTCCGGCCGCGACTGGTATTTCCCCTCGATCTGCAGGATGTCAAAAAAATTCAGGCCGCAGGCGCGGTTGCGAATCAACACCTCGCCGGGGCCCGCAGACGGCTCCGGAGCCTCCGCTATGACCATCGTGGAGGGCTCGCCGTACTGTCGAACTTGCCAAACGCGCATTTGTTGTCGAGGCGGATGGTAGCAGACCCGGTATCATCGAAGGCAGCATGGAATCCCCATTCCTGACAGACTTCGATCTACACCTCCTCGGCGAGGGGAATCATTTCCGCAGCTACGAGAAGCTCGGCGCTCACCTCACGGAGCTGGACGGCAAGCCCGGCGTCCGCTTTGCGGTCTGGGCGCCCAACGCCCAATCCGTCTCCGTGATCGGCGACTTCAACGGCTGGAATCGCGAGTCCAACCCGATGCGCTGCCGCGGCGAGAGCGGTATCTGGGAAGCCTTCGTGCCCGACATCGGCCACGGCGAAATCTACAAATACTTCATCCGCTCGCAATACAACGACTACGAAACCGAGAAGGCCGATCCTTACGGCTTCGCCGCCGAGGTGCGTCCGCGCACGGCGAGCAAGGTCTGGAGCCTGGACGGCTATGAGTGGGGCGACCAGGAGTGGATGTCCACGCGCGGCGCCAAGCACCGCCCCGACGCTCCGATGTCGACCTACGAGGTGCATCTGGGCTCATGGCAGCGCGCGCCGGAGAGCAACGGCTGGCTGACCTACCTCGACATCGCCCCGCGGCTGGCGTCCTATTGTCAGGAGATGGGCTTTACGCACGTCGAGCTGATGCCGCCCACCGAGCATCCCTTCGACGGCTCCTGGGGTTACCAGACCGTCGGCTACTTCGCTCCCACCAGCCGCTTCGGCACGCCGCAGGAGTTCATGCAGTTCGTCGACATCCTGCACCAAACCGGCATTGGCGTGATCATGGACTGGGTCCCGGCGCACTTTCCGCACGATCCGCACGGGCTGGTCTATTTCGACGGCACGCACCTTTACGAGCACGCCGACCCGCGCCAGGGGCATCACCCGCACTGGGACACGATGATCTTCAACTACGGGCGGCGCGAGGTCTCGAATTTCCTCATCGGCAACGCGCTGTTCTGGCTGGAGCAGTATCACATCGACGGCTTCCGCGTGGACGCGGTCGCCTCGATGCTCTATCTCGACTACGGCCGCAATGAGGGCGAGTGGGTGCCCAATCAGTACGGCGGCCATGAGAATATCGACGCCATCAACTTCGTGCGTCGCCTGAACGAACGCATCTACGCCGAGCACCCCGACGCGATCACCGTAGCCGAGGAGTCGACCTCGTGGTCGATGGTCTCGCAGCCGACCTACTTGGGCGGATTGGGCTTTGGCTACAAGTGGAATATGGGCTGGATGAATGACATCCTCAGCTACTTCTCCAAAGACCCCATCCACCGCCAGTACCACCAGAACTCGATCACGTTCTCGATGCTCTACGCCTTCAGCGAGAATTTCATCCTGCCGTTCTCGCATGACGAGGTCGTTCACGGCAAAGGCTCGATGCTCAACAAGATGCCGGGCGACGACTGGCAGAAGTTCGCGAACTTGCGGGCGCTGTACGCCTACATGTTCGGCCACCCGGGCAAGAAGCTGCTGTTCATGGGCTGCGAGTTCGGCCAATGGCGTGAGTGGACGCACGAAGAAAGCCTGGACTGGCACCTGCTCGAGGCCGCGCCGCACCAGGGGCTGCATCAGCTGGTGCGCGACCTGAACTCGCTCCTGCGCAATCAGCCGGCGCTTTACGAACTCGACTCCGACTGGAAGGGGTTTGAGTGGATCGACTGCAATGACAACCACTCCAACGTGATCAGCTTCATCCGCACCGGCTCGGACCCGGACGAGAAGCTCATCTTCGTGTGCAACTTCTCGCCGGCGGTGCGTTACGACTACAAGGTCGGCGCTCCTCGCGGCGGTTACTGGCTGGAAGTGCTCAACACCGATTCGGCCATCTACGGCGGCTCGGACGTGGGCAATGCCGGTGCGGTAAAGGCGGTCGAGCAGACGACGCACGGCCGCCCGGCGACGCTGTCGCTGACGCTGCCCCCGCTGGCGGTGCTGGTGCTCAAGCACGAGAGCCGCATGTAGACCGCGCAGCCGTTGGCGCCCTCGACGCGGGATGCGGTATTCTCAGTAATGGGCTGCGATTCGAACAGGATCGCAGCCCTCCGCTTCGTCCCGGGGTAGCTCAGCGGTTAGAGCGAGGGTCTCATAATCCCTAGGTCGGTGGTTCGATTCCACTCCCCGGGACCACAATCTCCCATTCGTCGATTCTGTCTCAGAGGCGGGAACTTCCCGACGGGACGCTTCGTATCTTCGGATGCGATGTCCGACACCGAAGTCACCCGTGACGCCGAGGCTGTTCCCGTCCCCGAGGAGCCGGCCGAGCAGAAGGCTCTTCCCGCCCCGGAGGAACCCGAGCCCGCCTTCCTGTACTGTCCGCAGTGCGGCGAAAAGATGGCCGTCGACCAGCGCTACTGCACCAGTTGCGGCTGGGACGCCGAGGAGCCCGACAAGGAGCCGCCGCTGCTGCGCCGCGAGCCGACGCCGTCCCCGCGGGAACTCGGCCCGCCGTCGGACAAGAACCGCCTCACCGCGCTGCTATTGTGCGTCCTGATCGGCTGGCTCGGCGCGCACCGCTTCTACATCGACAAGCCGGGCACGGGGCTGCTTTATCTCTTGAGCCTGGGGATTCTGGGCGTCGGCGTGATCTATGACGCGGTGATGCTGGCGACCGGAGAACTCGAGGACGGCGCCGGGAAACGCATCCTGCACTGGCAGTGAGCGCGCGGACTTCTTCGGCGGCTCTTCATCAGCGCACATCGCATTCCAGCGGTTGGAGATGATGTGCACCCAGAATGCGCTCGCCGCCCAGACGGCGAGCGCCGCCAATCCCGTCAGCGCCAGGGCCCCCAGGGCCAATCCGATCCAGAGGGACACTGCTTCTTAGGGTAGAGCCTATTGCAGGCGGCCGTAGCCAAGCGAAAAACCGCTCCCTTACGGGAGCGGTTTCCTCGACTTTGGCGTTCTGAGAGGGGGTTGACTGGGGTGGAGGAAGGGGAGAAAGCAGGTCAATCGAGTTAGGGAGAGGCGTACAAGACGGCGGCGGCGAGGGGCGGAGTGAGTTTTTGGCGGGTTCGATGTTGGGGGAGTTGGGGGCGCAGGCGGTAGAAAGTCTTGGCCTGCAGGGCGTCGCCCCAAAGCTCCTGACGCAGGCGTTGCAGCAGGTCCGGCGTGCTGAGGCGAGGCTTCGGGGTGTGGCGGCGCCATTTCGGCGGCGGCACGGCGTCTGGCGCGGGGCCGTCGCCGAAGGCCTGCCTCGCCGCCAGCAGCAACAGCGAATAAACGCCCACCTGGAACTGCGGCGCGGTTTCCACCGAGCGGGGATGGAAGACCTGGGCGTCGCCGACGCCCAGCAGGGTTTTCTCGTCGCGGAAGTTGACCTCGATCTCCCAGCGCCAGACGTAACGCTGCAGCACGTCTTCCAGCGGCATGTCGGGATCGGTGACAAGCAGGTAGGCCGGCTGGCGATACAGCAACGGCGAGCTTTGGTTGAGGCGGTAGTGCAGCGGCTTGATGACGACCAGCCGCACCGGTCGCGGCCCCGAGCCGGAACGCCACAGCAGCGGGGCGAGCGTCTTGACGGGAAAGCGGTGGAGCTTGCCGGCGGCCCAGGCCTCGACCTCGACGACCGGAACCGCCGGATCGGCGAGCAGTTGAGCCGGGGTCGGAGCGGGACGACCGTAGATGCGGCGCCGTCCAGTGTGTGCGGCGTCGTCGGGATCGGGCTCGAAACACAGCTGCGCGTCCGAACGCAGCCGTCCGATCACAGCGGTGCGCGGCGGCAGGTTCTTCAAAACCGTGGCGTTGGTGAAGCGGTTGTCGACGACGGCGCATAGCGTGCGAGCGTCGCCGTCGGCATCGAGATCACGGCGCAGTTGGGCGAGCAAAGCGGCGCCGTAGAGGTTGATGTTGGCGTCGCGCTGTTGTTGGCGATACAAGGCGAGCTGTTCGGGTGTGGCTCGGCGGGCGGGTTTGGCGGGAGTGGGGGCGTGGGCGAAGGCGATCGGCAGCAGCCGAGCAGGGCCCGGAGCCGAGCGTGGCGGCAGCGCGGCGGAGAGTTGGACGAAGCGCTGGCCGCGGACGAGATTGGTCTGGAAGGGCGGGCCGAGCGGATCGCGTCGCCAGCCCACGCCCGGGGTTTTGCGCCCGCCGCGGCGCACGAGCGTGTCATCCATGGCGACGACCAGCGGCGCGGACGGGGAGAGTTCGGCGAGCAGGCCGCGGCGGACGGTGGCGAAGAGCCGGTCGGGGTCGAAGCGTTGGGCGGAGAACAGGCGGTAGGCGGCGGACCAGTCGAGGGCGCCTTCGCCGGCGGTCTGGAGCCAGCCGCTGAGGTGATGGCGGCCGAGGCAGGCGAGGCTGCTCACGGCGAGCCGTGCGAGATGCTGCCGGACGCGGGGTTGGGAGCCTTGGAAGGCTTCTGCGAAGAGGGCTTCAAGCTGGTCGAGGAGGCGTGGAGCGGAGTTTTTTTTAGAGGGGAAGGGGGCGCCTGAGGGCGGTTGAGGACAAGTTGGGAGTGATCTTCAACAGCCCATTCGACGACCTCGCCGGGAGCGAAATCCATAGCCTGGGCGAGGGCGGAGGGGAGGTTAACGTACCACTGCTGGGAGGATTTGCGTTTGATGCACTGAAGTTTGGTGGGGAAACCCATGGGAGCGCTCCGTATCTAGTTATTTAACTAGATACAAGAATGCTCGCAAATGTTCCTGAATGCAAGCAAAACCTGCATCGCGACGAACTCCAGCCCTTTCGCTGTCTAGTCAATGGCCAAAGTCGAGAAAACCGCTCCCTTACGGGAGCGGTTTCTGGAAAGCCGATCTGTCTCTCCTACACCCGCGCCGTGGTGGCGTAGGCGTTGAAGATATACTGCAACAGCATCCGCTGGGTGTTGAAGAACGAGCCGTTGAGCGCAATCGCCGACCGCATCACCAGCGCGAAGCCGTCCGGGTCTTTGTAGTAGAGCGGCAGGATGACGTCTTCGAGCTTCGAGTACAGCGACTCGACCTCTTCGGCCTCATCGCCGTTGGGGGCGTCGATCGACCAGCCGGTGAGCCCCTCGACGTGTCCTTCGATCCACCAGCCGTCCAGTGTGCTCAGCGACGGGATGCCGTTGAGGGCGCACTTCATGCCGCTGGTGCCCGACGCCTCGCGGGTGACGATCGGCGTGTTCAGCCACAGATCGACTCCGCCGGTGATGAGCTGTCCCCAACGCCAGTCATAGTTGGGCACATAGACGACCTTGACGGCGTCCTTGAGTTCGTCGGCCGCCTCGAAGATCTCGCGGATGTTGGCCTTGCCGCCTTCATCGCGCGGGTGCGCTTTGCCGCCGTAGACCACCTGCAGCGGGCCGGACTTCTTCACGATCGCGCGGATCCGCTTCGGATCGCTCATAAACAGCGGCGCCCGCTTGTAGCCGGTGGCGCGGCGGGCGAAGCCGACGGTGAAGACATCGGGGTCCATCGGCACGCCGGTCTCGGCCTGGACCTCTTGGAACAGCCGGACCTTGGCGTCACGATGCGCCGCGCGGATGCTGTCGAGGCTCACGTTGATCGCATAGCGCAGGTAGACGTTGTCGTGGCGCCATTCCGGGATCTCGCGATCAAACAGCTCCTGGATGCTCGGCGCGGTCCAGGTGGCTGCGTGGACGCCGTTGGTCAGCGCTTTGACGCGGTAGTTGGGGAACATCGCCCGCGAAACCTCGCCGTGCTTCATCGCCACGCCGTTCACGTAGTTCGAATGATGCAGCGCCAGGTGCGTCATGTTCAGCCGGTCATGGCCGGTGAAGCCGGTGGAGAACAGCAGCGTGGCGCGATTGAGTCCCAACACCTGGCGGACCAGGTTGCCCGAAAACTCGTCGTGCCCGGCCGGCACCGGCGTATGCGTGGTGAACACGCACTGGCGTCGGATGGCGGCGATGTCCTGCGTCGAGGGAAAACGGTTTTCCTGCTTGGCCAGCCGCCGCTCCACGAGCCGCAGCGCCAGCAGGGCCGAGTGCCCCTCGTTCATGTGGTACGTCTCGATGTCATGGTGGCCGAGCTTCGAGAGCATCTCCACGCCGCCGACGCCCAGGATCAACTCCTGGCAGAGGCGATAGTGCTCGTCGCCGCCGTAGAGATGATCGGTCAGCGTGCGGTCAAACTCGGAATTCGTCGCCGCACTGGCGTCGAGCAGGTAGACCGGCACCACGTGACCGCCGACGCCGACGATGTCATAGCGCCAGCAGCGCAGGTTCACCGGGCGGCCTTCGATGGTCACCGTGGCGATCGGGTCGAGCGACGCGAGCTGATCGGCCGGGCTCCATTTGACCGGTTGTTCCGATTGCCGGCCGGTGGAGTCCAGCGACTGCTGGAAGTAGCCCTTGCGATAGAGCAGCGTTACGCCGACCATCGGCACGCCCAGGTCGGCGGCCGAACGCAGAGTGTCTCCCGCCAGCACGCCGAGGCCGCCGCTGTAGGTCGGGATCGTAGCGGCCAGCGCCACCTCCATGCTGAAGTAGGCGACCTTGGGGGGCCGCAGTGAACCTCGTCCCGCGGACGAATCGGTTGTGGTCGGCTCAGCCAACATAGCTCGACTTCCCATTCCTTAGTTTCCCCTTTTCCAAACCTATCGACCATCCTACACGCCGCGGCTAGGCGCTAGGCGGCCCAGCCGGTTACCATGGTCGGCGGTCCAACCCGATGTCTGCTCACTCGAACTCACCCCAAACTGCCGCAATACGCACCGCCCTCGTCACCGGAGGCTCCCGAGGGATTGGCCGCGCCATCGCAATGGAACTGGCCCGGCAAGGCTGTACTGTGGCGATTAACTATCGATCACAAGCCGACGCTGCCAACGAGGCGGTCGCCGCCATTCAAGCGGCCGGCGGAAGGGCCATCGCGGTGGCCGCCGACGTCTCCGACGCCGCACAGACCAAAGCGATGGTTGCACATATCCAACAGTCGATCGGACCGGTCGACATCCTGGTCAACAATGCCGGAGTCTTGTACGCGAGTCGCTTGCTGGACTACCAGGAAACTGAATTCGATCAAATGTGGAACGTCAATGTCAAGGGAACCGTGCACTGCGCGGCGGCCGTGGCGCCGGGAATGATCGAACGCGGCTGGGGCCGGATCGTCAACCTTTCGTCCAACGCGGCCGTCGGCACGTCCATGCCCGGAACCACGCTCTACGCGGCGACCAAAGGGGCTGTTTTGAGCCTCACCAAACGCTTTGCGCTCGAGTTGGGACCACACGGGATCACCTCCAATGCGGTGCTGCCGGGCTTCACCAAGACCGACATGACGCTGGCGACCAAGGACGCCTCCGAGCAGGATGCGCTGATCGAAAAAATCTCGGGCTTGTCCATGTTACGCCGCGTCGGCGAGCCCGAAGATATCGCCGCCGTCGTCGGGTTCCTCTGCTCCGAAGCCGCCGGCTTCATGACCGGCCAATTCCTGCTCGCCGACGGCGGCCGCATGGACTACCTGGCGATGACCTGAACTCCGGCCGCTGGTTCCGCTAGTTCCTGGTTCCGCTAGTTCATCGAGCAGCCGCCGGCCCCGCACATCCCTGCCGGGCCGCCCGCCGGTTCGCAGAAGCCGCCGCCGCACTCCATCGAGCCCTGCTTCGACTGTGCGGCAAAGGTCGAATAGACCTTGTGCACCTGCTCGCCTTCGCACTTGGGGCAATGAACCTCGGCGGCCTTGCTCGTCAGCACCAGCTGCTCGAAGCGATCATTGCACGTGTCACATTGGTACTCGAAAATCGGCATGGCGGACAAATCCCCTCTGTTCCGATTCTACCAGTCGCGCCGTGCGATGATACCAATGATCCGAGGTCGAACCATGCTGTCGAAAGCCCTGCCGCTGCTGCTCGTCCTGGCGCTCGCCGCCCCTTTGGGAGCCCAGGATCCGCCGGAGAAGAAACACATCCTGTTCATCGGCGCCGCCGAGGGGTTTGCGCATGACTCGGTCTCTGACGCGATGTTCACCATGGAGAAGATCGGGCGCGATTCGGGCCTGTTCGACGTCCGCTTCCACACCGATCTCGAGCTCATCACCAAGAAGAAGCTCGGCGGCAACAAGAAGAATCTGGACTTCTTCGACGCGATCATGTTCTACAGCCAGGGCGACCTGCCGCTCAGCGACGACCAGAAGGCCGACCTGATGGCCTTCGTCCAACAGGACGGCAAGGGCGTGCTGGTGGCCCACAGCGGCACGGACTCCTTCCGCGATTCGTGGCCGGAGTATGTGGAGATGGTCGGCGGCGCGTTCAATCACCACCCATGGAACGAAAAGGTGCGCCTGCTGGTGGACGACCGCCAGTTCCCGGCCACGCGGCACTTTCCGCCCAGCATCCAGATCACCGACGAAATCTACCAGCTCAACCGCTATTCTCGCGACAAGGTCCGCGTGCTCATCCGGCTCGACCCCGCCTCGGTCGACCTGACGAAGGAACGCGTGGAGCGCACCGACGGCGATTTTGCCATCACCTGGGTGCGCAATTGGGGCAAGGGACGCGTCTTCGCGTCCGTACTGGGGCACCGCCCGGAAGTCTGGGACCGCTATGACATCCAAAAAATGTGGCTCGAAGGCGCCAAGTGGGTGCTGGGGATGACCGAGGGCGAAACGGCCTCATTGCCGCTGCCCTAGCGGCCCCCGTCGCCTGCTGCGTCCCCTTGTCGGGTATTTCGTAGGATTCCTGGGAGCTAAAGTGCTTGCTTTACGCCCCCGTTATTTGCCTTAATCCTAGTGGGACTAACTGGTGGCCTTTCGGCGAAGCCCTTGTTGCAGCATAACTTGGCGACGCCGATGTCCCCGGCTTGAGGCAAGAACCGATGAACGTAAAGTGTGTCGCGTCCGAGCGTAACTACGTGCTGCAAGGGGTGGAAGGCTCCCCCGCCGAGATTGTGTTGGAGCCGGCCGAGCCGGGCTGGACCGCACGCCTCAGTGAAGCCTCGGGGCTGGAGGTGCGAGACAGCGCCCTCTCCCGCGGGCGGGCCGTCGAGCGACTGCTGCGCCAGGTTCTGCCGGACGAGAAGCAACTCGCCGACGCGATGACGGGCGTCGACCAGGCGCTGGCAGCTTGTCCGGAGTGAGCGTCTTCTTCAGCCGGCCGGATGCATGACGGCTAGCGGCGGATGCCCACCATGCGGATCTTCGGCTTGACCTTCAGGTCCGGCCGGGCGCGCTGGTACCAGACCTCGACGCTGTCGAGCTTGCGCTGGCCGCCGCGCAGATCCAGGCGGCGGGTGAATCGTCCGGCGCGGACGGTCTGGCGGAGAGGCAAAACGTCGTCGGCGCCGTTCTCGTAGTGCGCCACGACGCGGTCGAAGTCGACCGGGCCGCCCTCGACCCGAAAGCGGATCGCGACGAACAGGCCTTGCTTGTCTCCCACCTTGATGCGGTCGTGGTCGGACTTGCCGTCGATGTTGGCTTCGCCGAGGTATTCCCATTTCTGGGCGAGGGCAGGGCCCGCCAGGGTCAGGCTGAGGACGAGCAGGGCGGCCCAAAAAGCGATTTTCGAGGTGGTCATTCGCGTCTCTCCTTAGGCCGGGCGGTAGGTTCGCCGGCTCCTCGATTCTAACCGCAAATGGTGGGGGCTATTCGCGTTCCGTCCGCTTGCCGGCCGCGGTTGTTTCGAGCGGGGCCAGGCCGGAGAGCATCACCGGATCTCGGCCGGGGAACTCCGCAATGAGGGAAAGCCGGCCGCCCATCGCTTCAATGTAGCTCCGCAAGGTGGAAAGCAGCAGGTCGCTCCGTTTTTCCAGGCGGGATACGCCCTCCTGCCCGATACCGAGTGTTTCCGCGAGGCGCTGCTGGGCCAGCCCGTGGGCTTTTCGGAGTTCGCGCAGGGACATCTCCTCGGCCGCGAGTTCGGCTGCCCGGCGCTCAATATTCTTGCGCCGAGCGGGGCTGAGGGCGTTGATTTTGTCGCGAACGTTGGTTGCCATCGTCAGCTCTCTTGCTCTTTCAGCTGAGCCAAGTGCGCATCGAATCGTTCGTCAGCCCTACGAACCAGGTCGCGATAGAACCGCCTCTGGCTCCCTCCCGACTTGTCGCCCGCTACCAGCAAGATGCCGTGGCGGTTCGGATCGAACGCGAAAGCGACGCGCCACACGCCGCCATCGGCGTCAAAGCGAAGCTCCTTCATGTTGGCGTGACGGGAGCCGTTAAGCGTGTCCACGCGCGGCCTCCCAAGCTGAGGGCCAAAGGCCTCCAGCAAGAGCGCATGCGCCAGGATCTCATCCTGAACCGACTCCGGAAGCCCATCGAACTCCGGCTCGAACGCGGCGGCCAATCGCACCGTCCACGCCACACTCTGATTATGCCATAGAGAACATATGCTTCCAAGAACATTTTTGCCTCGGCGGATGAGGCCCGGCGCCTTGACCCCGACTCAGGCCTGGGCTATCTTCCGGACATGGAGATCCAACTCACGGCTGAACAACAGGATCAGCTCGGAAGGTTGGCGGAACGCACGGGCCGCACCGAGCCGGACCTTGTGCTCGAAGCGGTGAGCCGCTATCTCGATCACGAAAAGGCCTTCGTTGAGGCCGTCGACGAAGGGCTACGCTCCTTGGACCGGGGCAAACATCTCTCTCATGTCGAAGTCGGCGTTGAACTCGGTGCGCTTCTTCGTGATGGTTGATGCAGATCCGCTGGTCGCCTGAGGCCGCTGAAGACCTTCGTGCTATCGTGATCCGCATCCGAAGGGACAGTCCGGATGCAGCCCGAAGAATCGCCCGCAGAATCCATACCGCGATTGAACTGTCTTGAGCGCTCCGCATATCGCGCCTGGTTGGCGTGGTGTAAAGATACGCATTGGCAAGATTGACTCTGGACGGCTTGAAGTCTACGCTTCTACGAGCGAAACCCCTTAAGGATAAGCCATGAATCCAGACGAGAATTCAGCCAATCCGCCCCAGAAAGAAGAGTGGCCCGGTGTAAGTAGGGCCTACGACTTTGTCGTGCCATCCTACCAACTCATGCTTAATCGCTTCGAGGCGGCAGACTCCCGCTTGGCGTCGCTGCTCACGACGGCGTCGAGTTTGACACTGGCAGTACCGATATTCGCCAAGACCGTTCGAAGCGATATCTCCTATTCATCGCCTTGGTTCTGGGTTGCAATGACGATTTTTGGCTTGATTACGCTCGTTGGACTGATAGGTCGCCTCAGAGGAAGGATAACCCTGCCGGATCCGGCAATCCTATACAGCCACAGCTTGAGAGAGTCCGAATGGGAGTTCCAAAAGAATCAGATCTATTACGCTGGCGTAAATTTCTCACGTAACGCTAGCGCCATCAATATCAAGGGCAAATATGCTATAGCGATAACGCTCCTGTTGCTCATCGAAATCGGTGTGCTGATCAAATGGCTAGCCGGGTGAGGCTATCGCTTTGGTGGACCATCGCCCTCTCGGATCTCCCGGCCTGGATTCTTCGTGGGCGGCGGTGGCGGCGGAGCACTCTGCTTCGGTGTTCTTGTCTCGGCCATAACTTACGCGAGTCCCAAACTCTTGTCATAGTCTCTCATAGCCGACACGATGACAAGTATCCCTCCTGAGGCGGTATTCTTGCCGGAAGACCATCACCCCGCCAGCCCCAGCCGCACCATCAGCGCCTGCGGGTCCGGATCCCTCCCCATAAACGCCCGGAACAGTTTTTCCGGGTCCTCGCTGTCGCCCTTGGCCAAAATCTCCGCCCGGAAAGCCCGCCCCGTCTCGGCATCAAAAACCCCCGCCTTCGCAAACCGCGTAAACGCATCCGCGTCCAGCGCCTCAGCCCACTTGTAGGAGTAGTAGCCGGCGCCATACCCCACCGGACTGGCGAACAGGTGCGTGAAGCCGGCGACCATCGCATAAGCCCTCGGCAGCGGGGCGGCTGCAAACCGCTTGGCGATCTCGAAGGCGTAGCGCATCACGTCGCCGTCTTTTTCCGGGTCGTAGTCCATGTGCAGCGCCAGGTCGAGCGTGCCGAAGCTCACCTGCCGCATCTGCGCATTGCCCGCGCGGAACGTCCGCGCCCGCTGCATCTTTTCGAAAAGCTCGTCGGGAATCGGCTCCTCGGTCTTGTAGTGCCGAGCAAACATGTCCAGCGCCTCGCGCTCCCAGCACCAGTTCTCCATGATCTGGCTGGGCAGCTCGACAAAATCCCAAGCCACGTTCGTACCCGCCAACGAGCGGATCTCCACCCGCGACAGCAGGTGGTGCAGCAGGTGGCCGAACTCATGGAACAGCGTTTCGACGTCTCGATGGCTCAGCAGCGCCGGCTTGTCTTCGGTGGGCGGGTTGAGGTTGCCGCACATCAAGCCCAGATGCGGCTCCCACGTCCCGTCGGGAAGCTTGGAACCCGTCAGGAAGGAGTCCATCCAGGCGCCGCCGCGCTTGTCCTCACGCGGAAAGTAGTCGGCATAGAAGGCGCCGAGCTGCGAGCCGTCGGCGTCGAAAACGCCGTAGTACTGCACATCCTCGTGCCAGACCGGCGCGCCGCCTTCCACCGGCCGCACGTCGATCCCGAAAAGCCTCTTGGTCACCTCAAACAGGCCCTTCTTGACCTCTTCGTAGGAGAAGTACGGCTTGAGGTCCTCTTCGTCGAAGTCGAACTCGGCCTTGCGCAGCTTTTCGGCGTAGTAGGCCACGTCCCACGGCTCCATGTGGACCGCTGATGCGCCCTCGATCGACATGCGGAACTCGCGCAGCCGCTTGTTCTCCTTGTCGAAGGCCGCGCGGGTGCGCTCTTCGAGGTCATGCACGAACTCCTGGGCGCGCCGGCCCTTCTTGGCCATGCGCTCTTCGAGCACGAGGTCGGCGAAATTCTCGTAGCCCAGCAGCTTCGCCTTCTCCTTGCGCAATTCGAGGATTTTCGCGATGTTCTCGCGGTTGTCGAACTCGCCCTTCGCCGCACGCGTGGCGTACTCCCGCCAGACCTGCTCGCGGACCTTGTGGTCGTCGAGGTAGGTCATCACGGCGGTGTAGGAGGGGGCCTGCAGGGTGAAGCGCCAGCCGTCCTTGCCCTTCTTCTTGGCGCTGTCGCGCGCCTGTTCGCGCGCCGACGGCGGCAGGCCGGACAGGCGAACCTCGTCTTCGATGATCAGCTCGAAAGCGTTGGTCGCGTCGAGGACGTTTTCGCTGAACTTGGTGGTCAGCTTGGAGAGCTCGACCTCGATCTCCTGCAGCCGCTTCTTGCCGGCCGGGTCGAGGTCGGCGCCGCTGCGGCGGAAGTCATCGAGCGTCTTGGTCAGGAACCGCTTGCGGACGCCCTCGAGCCGCTGCGCCTCGTCGGTGGAGGCGTAGGCCTTGAGCTGCTTCCACAGCGCCTCGTTGAGCGGGATGCTCGAGAAGAACTCGCTGGCCTTGGGCTGGACGACGTTGTAGGCCTTGCGCAGCTCCGGCGTGGTGCGGACGGCTTCCAGGTGCGCTACGACGCCGAGCGCGTATTCCACCTTTTCGGTGACGCGCTCGAGGGCGAGCAAGGTGTTGTCGAACGTCCGCGGCGACTCATCGCCGGCCAGCGCGTCCAAACGCTGCTGCGCCTCGGCGAGCAGTTCATCGAGGGCGGGTTCGACATGGGCCGGCTCGATGCGGTCGAACGGGATGCGAAACTGGATTTCGGTGAGCGGGTTCTGGGCGGACATAGGCAAACTGTCAGTGTATAGCCCCCGGCTTCCCCGCGCCCTAAAGGGCGCGGCACGGAAGAATGGAGTGGGCCAAGAGTCCTTCCGTGCCGCAATCTTTAGATTGCGGGCGACCTCAAATAGTGGCCTTCTCGGTCCCCCCGACTGACGTCGGGGGCTGTCGCTCTCCCGCTACACTCAATCCATGCCGGCCTGCTCCCACCTCGACCAACTCGACGCTACCCCCGCTCCTTCGGCCGAAGGCTGCGAGGACTGTCTGAAGATCGGCGGCCGCTGGGTTCACCTGCGCTTGTGTCTGGCTTGCGGACACGTGGGCTGCTGCGATTCCTCGCCGAACAAGCACGCCACCAAGCACTTTCAGGAGACCGGACACCTGCTGGTGCAATCCCACGAACCCGGCGAAGACTGGATCTGGTGCTACGTCGACGAGCAGATCATGCGGCCGCGCTAGAGTGGCCGCTCAGTCGTCGATGTGCAGACGCGTTACCGCTTCGGCCTCGCCGGGCGCGAACAGCGAGTTGGGCGCGACTTTGCCGGCCATGATGCGACCGCCGGCCATCAGGAGCCCTCCCACCACGAACAGCGCGACCAAGATGCCGACCAGCATCGCGATGTCGATCAGCAGCAGGTAGGGGTCGTCGTGGCGCACCGGCTCCTTGAAGTCCAGCGTCACCTCGGCCTCGTAACGCACCTTCGCCAGCAAGCGCTGGGCCTCGTCCGGGGACGGAGGCGCGACCACGGCGGCGATCAGCGGACCGGTGCGCTTGGCCACCACGTTGCCGATTCCGCGGAACGCCTCCACCTGCTCGCGCGCCATCTGCGGCGTGGGGTAGGAGAACAGCAGCATCCGCGTCGGCCCGGCCGGGGTGGCGTACTCGGCATAGTGCGCTTCGGCTCCGAAGTGGAAGCCCGCCGTCGAAGGCGAGATTTCCGGCGCCAAGCGGTCGAGCGCGACGGGGCCCAGGATGTAGCGCTCGCTGCCGTCGCCGATCCCCTGCTTGGGCGCGTAGGCCAGCACGGGCGGGTCAACGGTCACGCGGATCTTGGGCAAGTAGGTCAGCATCAGCTCGACGTGCTCGTCCACCGGCGCGTCGCCCGACATCTCCACCAGGTAGTTGCCCAATTGGATCAAAATCGAGGCCGGCCCCTTCCAGGCGCGCTTGCCGTAGGTCTCCCAGTCGCCTTGCTCGGGCTTGAACCACTGGAAGGCCGAAAAGGCGCCGGTGTCGTCGTAGTAGCGGGTGGCTCGGATGACGGCGCTGCGGCCGTCGAGGGTTTCATAGACGGCTTTCTCGGCCTCTTCAAAGCCGAACTCAGCCGACAGATCCGGATCGGGAGCCTCGATCGGCTCGACTGACTTGCGTACGAACTCGCCCAGCGCCTCAGGCAGCAACGCCGCCGGCGCCGGAGCCGCCAGCGCTGCGCACAGCAGGACCAGCAGGCCGAATCGCCTCATTGCGCGGCTCCGCAACATTTCTTGTACTTCTTGCCGCTGCCGCAGGTGCAAGGATCGTTGCGGCCGACCTTCTTGCCTTTGAGCACCTGCTTGACCGCACTGGCGGACTGGTCGCCGGCGCCGGCCATCGAGACGTGGGCCAACTCGCGCTCCTTTTTGCGGCGCACGTCGCGCGTGAACTCGTCGATGGTTGTTTCCATCGCTGAGGCCTTCGCCGCGCCGTTGGTTTCGGCGCCGGCCGGTTCGGACTCGTCGCCGTCGCGCACCTCGAAGGTGCGGCTCTGCGCCCGTTCCGCCGTGGCCCCGCCGCCCTCGGGCGGCTGCAGGTGGAACAGGAATTTCAGAGTCTCCTCTTCGAAGCGATTCATCATCGTTTCGAAGATCGTGAACGACTCCTTCTTGTACTCGATCAGCGGATCCTTCTGGCCGTAGCCGCGCAGGCCGATGCCCTCTTTGAGGTGATCCATCTGCAGCAGGTGGTCCTTCCACTGCTGGTCGATGATCTGCAACATGATGATCCGCTCGGAGTAGCGCAGCCGCTCGGCGCCGATCAGGTCCTCGCGCTGCTGATACTCCTTCGACAGGTAGTCGGTGATCTCGTCAGCGATGCCCTGCGGGTCGAGCCCCTCGAGGTCGAGATGGCTGACGCCCACGTCAAAAAGGTTCTCGATGTCCTGGAAGAGCTCGGGCAATTCGTACGTGTCGGGGTGAGCCTTCGCGGGGCAGCGCGTTTCGACGTAGCTGCCCACCACGGCGCCGATGCGGTCCAGAATCAGGTTCTTCTGGTTGGTTCCGTCGAGCAGCTGCTTGCGCAGGCCGTAGACAGCCTCGCGCTGCTTGTTCATCACATCGTCGTACTCGAGGATGTGTTTTCTCGACTCGAAGTGCTGCGCCTCAACAGCCTTCTGCGCGGCTTCGATGCGCTTGGTGATCAGCTTCGACTCGATCGGCACATCTTCTTCCATGCCGAGCTTGAGCATCAGGTTCTGGATGCGCTCGCCGCCAAAGATGCGCAACAGGTCATCTTGCAGCGAGAGGTAGAAACGCGAAGAGCCGGGGTCGCCCTGACGGCCGGCGCGGCCGCGGAGTTGGTTGTCGATGCGGCGCGACTCATGCCGCTCGGTGGCGAGCACGTGCAGACCGCCGGCGGCCTTCACTTCCTCGGCCTCGGCGTCGGTCTGCTCCTTGAACTTCGCGACGACGGCCTTGTATTCCTCGCGCGAGACCTCGTCGGGGTTTTCACCCATCTTGCGGAAGTGCTCGTCGGCGAGCGCCTCGGCGTTGCCGCCGAGCAGGATGTCGGTGCCGCGGCCGGCCATGTTGGTCGAAACCGTCACCGCGCCCTTGCGACCGGCCTGGGCGATGATCTTCGCCTCTTTCTCGTGCTGCTTGGCGTTGAGGATCTGGTGCTTGACGCCGAGCTTTTTCAGATACTTCGACAGCTTTTCGGACTTCTCGATCGAGACCGTGCCCACCAGCACCGGCTGGCCGCGCTCCTGGTACTCCTTGAGTTCCTTGGCCGCGTTGCGCCACTTCTCTTCCTCGGTCCGGTAGACGATGTCGGGGTACTCCAGCCGTTGCATCGGCCGGTTGGTCGGGATGACGACCACTTCGAGGTTGTAGATCTTGCCGAATTCCGCGGCTTCGGTGTCCGCCGTACCGGTCATGCCGGCCAGCTTGTCGTACATGCGGAAGTAGTTCTGGAAGGTGATCGTCGCCAGCGTCTGGTTCTCGCGCTCGATCTTCACGCGCTCTTTGGCTTCCACGGCCTGGTGCAGGCCGTCGGACCAGCGGCGTCCCGGCATCAGGCGGCCGGTGAACTCATCGACGATGATGACCTGCCCGTCTTTGACCACGTAGTGCTGGTCGCGGTGGTAGAGCACGTGCGCCTTGAGGCCCTGCTCCACGCAGTGCTTGACCTCATAGTTCTTCAGATCGTTGATGTTGTCGATGCCCAGCGCACGCTCGACCTTCGCTTCGCCGACCTCGGTGAGGAACGCGGTGCGGTGCTTCTCTTCGATGATGTAGTCGCCGGTGTAGGTGCGATCGCGCGGGTCGTCCTTGCCCTCGATCACCTCTCCGCGTTCGAGCGAAGGGATGATCCGGTTGATCTTGTAGTACTTGTCGGTGGACTCTTCCGACGGGCCGGAGATGATCAGCGGCGTGCGGGCTTCGTCGATGAGGATCGAGTCGACCTCGTCGACGATGGCGAAGTTGTGGCCGCGCTGGACGCAGTCGCCCAGGTCGAACTTCATGTTGTCGCGCAGGTAGTCGAAGCCGAACTCGTTGTTGGTGCCGTAGGTGATGTCGGCTTTGTAGCTGTCGATGCGCTCCTGGTCGGTGATGTCGTGGACGATGACGCCCACTGACAGACCCAGGAAGTTGTAGAGCTTGCCCATCCACTCGGCGTCGCGCTTGGCGAGGTAGTCGTTCACCGTCACCACGTGCACGCCTTTGCCGGCCAGGGCGTTCAAATAGACCGCGAGGGTGGCCACCAGGGTCTTGCCCTCACCGGTCTTCATCTCGGCGATCTTGCCCTCGTGCAACACCATGCCGCCGATGAGCTGGACGTCGTAGTGGCGCATCTTCAAGACGCGCTTGCCGGCTTCGCGGCACACAGCGAAAGCCTCTTCGAGGATGTCGTCGAGGGTTTCGCCGTCTTCCAGGCGCTTCTTCAGCTCCGGGGTCTTGGCCTGGAGCTGCTCATCGGTGAGGGCGGAAATCTCAGGTTCGAGCGCATTGATGGCGTCGACGCGGGGTTGCATCCGCTTGACGTCGCGATCGTGCTTGGTGCCAAAAACTTTGGCTAAAACGGTATCTAACATGGAGGATTGGGGGCGAACGCGAGCGCTCCCTCGTATTCTATCCCACGCGGTCTGTGAGCAAAGACGCGGGCGAGGCGCGAGAAGTTCCCCGTGGTTCCCTGCGGCTTGCCGCCGCAGAAAAGAGCCGCGACCGTGAGGGAGCGACCACGACAGGAATCGGCCGCTACAAGGCAGTGGCTGCAGGGTCACATCTGCGGCTCCGTCACTCGGCCACTCGGCCTATGGTTGACCTGTTCCTTCGTCTGCAGGATGAGCCCCGGCTAGGGCGGAACGTTGAAGAAATAAGGCTCCACCCCGATTTTCTTGCATCGCGCGCTCGGCGCATCTGTTAGCCTTCTCGCGGGAGGGAAGCGACAGATGGTAGTCAAGAGCGTGGGTGTGATGTCGGTGGCAAAGATTCTGGGCGTGATGTACGCCACGATCGGCCTGATTTTCGGGCTGATCATCTCGCTGGCGGCGATGGTCGGCGGGCTGGCCTCGATGCAGAGCGAGTTGGGAGCGGAGGGCGGCATGATGGGCGCGCTGTTCGGCGTGGGCGCCATCGTGCTGCTGCCGGTGATCTACGGGGCGATGGGCTTTATCGTCGGCGCGATCGCGGGGCTGATCTACAACATCTTCGCGGGCATCGTCGGCGGCATCCGCATCGAAGTCCAGCAGTAGGCCGCACCGGCGGGAATCGATGGCGACATGGGAGGTCAAGCGGGCGACTCCGGGCGATCTGGAGCTCCCCTTGCGCCTGTCCCCCGACTTTCGCGGCCGAGGCGTCGCGAGAACCTTGCTGGAACGAGCCGTCGAGGACGGCGTCGCCGCCGGCGCGCGTGCGTTCCGCCTGGAAGTGGAAGAGGCGAACCCCGTCGCCCGGGCGCTCTATGAGAAGTTCGGCTTCCAACTGCGCGGCTACCGGCGGATGATGCGGCGGGCGTAGCGCCCCGGCGCCCGCTTTATACTCAAGAGATTCCATGCCGCGCCGATTCAAAAATCTAGCCACCGAGGCCGTGCACGCCGGCGACCGCAAGAAGCTGGGCGACTATACTCCGGTCGTCACGCCGGTCTTTTCAGCCTCGAGCTATTTCTACGAGAAGGCCGCCGATCTCGACGCCGTTTTCGGCGGCCAGCGGCCGGGACACAGTTATTCCCGGTACGGCAATCCGACCACCGAAGCATTCGAGGAGCAGGCCGCCGCGCTCGAGGGCGCCGATTTCGCGCTCGCCACCTCCTCGGGCATGGCCGCGATCCACCTGGCCATCCTGGCCGCGGTGACCGACCGCCGCCGCCGCATCGTCGCCGCGAATGTGCTCTACGGCCAGACCCTGTCGATGCTGATGAAGGTTTTCGAGCCGCTGGGCGTCGAAACCCGCTTCGCCGACCCCTGCGACCTCGAGCGCTTCGAAGAGGTCGTCGCCGAAGAGCAGCCCGGCTGCGTGCTCGTCGAGACGATCTCGAACCCGCTATTGCGCGTCTCCCAGATTGACCGGCTGGCCGAGATCGCGCACCGCCACGGCGCGCTACTCACGGTCGACGCCACCTTCACCACGCCGGTGATGCTGCGCCCGCTCGACCTCGGCGCGGATCTGGTGATCCACAGCTCCACCAAGTACATTGGCGGCCACGGCGACGTTCTCAGCGGCCTGGTGCTGGGCCGCCAGGAACTGGAAGCGCCGGTCGTCTACCTGAGCAAGACCATCGGCTCGAACCTTGGCGCCTACGAGGCCTATTTGACGATGCGCGGGATGAAGACGCTGCCGCTGCGGTTTGAGCGGCAGTGCGCCAACGCGCGCGCCGTGGCCGACGCGCTGGCCGCCCGCTCTGATGTGGAACGCGTCTATTTCCCCGGTAGGCCCGAGCACCCCGACCACGACATTGCGCACCGGCTCTATCCGTCGGGCATGTTCGGCGCGATCATCAGCTTCGATCTGGAGGGCGGACGCGAGCGCGCGCTGGCGTTTCTGGATGCGCTCGAGATGATCGTCCCCGCCACCAGCCTGGGCGACATCCACACGATGACGCTCTACCCGGCGATGAGTTCGCATCGCGACCTTTCGCCCAAACACCGCCAGCGGCTGGGCATCGGCGACGGCATGCTGCGCCTGTCGGTCGGCATCGAGGCGGTGGAAGACATCGTCGCCGACCTGGAACAGGCGCTGACCCGCTCGGCCGAGCAGGCGGCGGTTTCCGCTGTGGGAGACTGAGGAACGTCAATATGGCCCACGCCGCGACCATCTCGAACGTCTCGCTGGAGCGCTATTTAGGCGATCCGGCGCTCGAGACCTACGAGTATTTGGATGGGGAGGTTCGGGACTCGGTCGTGGGAACTCCGAAGCATGCAACGATTCAAACAGCCGTCGGGTCGATTCTACGGACTTTCCTCCGCAAGACCCGCCGCGGCTGGGTGATGGCGGAAGCCCGCTGCCGCCTCCCACTGGCAGGCCGCACCCGCTTCTACCTGCCCGACGTCTGTGTGGTGCTCGCTGAGGCGGATGCTCAGGAGAAGCGTTACTTGGAGCGGGCCCCGGAACTCGTCGTCGAAATCCAGTCTCCAGACGACTCCCTGGCTGCGGTCCTACGCAAGATTGACGACTATTTTGAAGCCGGCACGCAATTGGCGTGGGTGCTGCTGCCGGAAGAGCGGACGGCGTTAGTCTGCCGGCCGGGGCGTGAGCCGCAACGGCTAGGACCGGCCCAAAGGATCACCGCCGACCCGGTCCTCGAAGGCTTCGAAGCAACGGTAGCGGACCTGTTCGAGTAGGGGCGCAGCATGCTGCGCCCGAGCATTTCTACCGGATCGGCGAGAACGGCAGCGGCTTCAGGTGCGTGTTGCCCACGTCGGCGACGATGTCGTCATTGCCCCAGCCCGGTTTCGAGCGGATGCGGATCCAGTCCGGGTGCGACAGAAACGCCTGCCAGGCCTTGGCGCGCGCCGCCTCGTCGTCATACCAGACCAGGTAGGTAAGGTTCGGCATTTTGTCGCCGACGACCGTCTCGCCGAACAACACCGGGTTGATCCCCGTCTTACGAAAGATCTCGATCTCTTCGGTGTTGAACATCTTGATCTTCTCGCGCACGTCGCGGAAGGTCTCGGCCTGGTAGGTGCGCAGGTCGAAGAAGCGGTCGGGCTTGTCGGACGAAACGGCGGGGACTTCGATCCGCCGCATCCCGTCGAAGGCCTTCAGCAGCCGGCTGCTGACGCGGTCGTACGGCGGGTTCGGGTCCGATCCGAGCTCGTCCGACGCTTGCATCCAGGCTTTGTCCGCCAGTTTCGCGTCCAGGACTTCTTGCATGTGGCCCAGCGAGTCGTAAGCCGTCAGCGTGAACAGCCGCGGGCTCTCCTCTCCGAGGTACACAGAGAAGTAGCCAACTGCGGCCACGCCGACGCGCTTGGTCATCGGCAGGTGCGCCTGCTCAAAGAAAGCCTGCAGCCGACGAGCCTGCTGCGCTTTGCTGTTGCGCAGCTTGTATTCGCGCAGCTCGTAGAACTGGTTCGGCCCTTTTTCGGCCGCTGAAGAAGCGCCGGCTGCCAGGGAGGCCGCCGAAGCGCTCAGGAATCCGCGTCTGTCCATCGCTCCCAGTCTAGCCGACCCGACACGGCGGCGCCTCGGGAATGTTCCCGAGACGCCAGTGTTTCCAGCAGGTTACACGCGGGCGGATCGCCCTAGCGGCGATTGGCGTCGTGCTTTTGAACGGCGATGCGCTTGCTCTGCCGGTTGAGCTTGCGCTGCGCTTGGGCGCGCTCGCGCGGGGTGAACACGCCCTGGTCGACGCGGTCGCGCACGATCGAGCGGTGGATGCGGGCCGAGCTGCGTTGCAGCCGCACAGTCTCCGGGCCGGTCAACTCACCGCTGCGGACGCCTTGGCGAATCCGCTGTTGCTGGTGGATCTGGCGATTCTTCACCGCCGGGGACGCCGCCATGACGGCCCCGGTCAAGGTGAAGGCGCAGAGGGTGAGGAAGAGTGCTCGTAGAGTGTTACGCATGGTTTGATTTCTCCTTTGTCGGCCTGTTGTGGGCGCTGCCGTACTGCTGCTTCAAACCCGGCGCCCGGGCTGAAGTTGCGGTCGCGCTATCCTAGGCGATTGATGCAGCGCCCGCTGTCCATCCTGCTCATCGCGGTTTCCCTTTTTCTGCTGTTCTGGCGCCTGGATGGCTCGGCCATCTGGAGGGATGAGGGAACCACCGCGGTTTGGGCTCGGCTGATGGCCGAGAGCGGCTCTCTTGCGCCCTGGGTTTACGATTTCGACAAGCAGCAGCTGCTGGTGCAGGCGCCGGACGGCCATGACGTAAACTCGAAGCTGCTGCCGGCGATGCAGAGCTATCTGCAGTTCTACGTTTCGGCGCTGTCGTTCAAGTTGTTTGGCGTGAACGAGTGGACCGCGCGGGGACCGTTCGCCGCGCTGGGATTGCTGACGCTGTTCGTCTTCTACCGCCTGGGCGTACTGCTGTGGGGCCAATCCGCCTGGGCGCTGGCGCCGCCGTTTCTGGCGGTCACCTCCTTCCCGTTCTTGCACGCAGCGCGGCATTGTCGCTACTACATCCTGGTGATCCTGGCCACCACCTGGCTGCTGCTCGAGTTGGGCCACTATCTGCGGGACCCCGAGCGCGCCCGCTCGCGCTCGTTCTACTTGAAACTCTGCGCGGCCGGTTTCCTGCTCTATTTTTCGAACTACGTCAGCTTTGTCGCCACCTGGGGCGCGATCGGGCTGTTTATCCTCTATCTGCGCGACTGGCTCTTCATCCGCCGGTTCTGCCTGCTTTCGGCCGGCATGGCCCTGGTGGTTCTGCCCGAGTTCTTCCTGCTGCACTCCGAGTTTGCCGGCAGTTGGCCGCCCAAGGCTCCCCAACCGTTGTGGGATGTCTACCAGCGCACCTTCATCACACGCGGCGAAGAGTTCTGGCGTATGACTCCCTGGATGCTGGTCTTTCCGGTCGCCTTCTGGGTTGCGCGCAAGTTCAGCGAGGTTAGCCGCCCGGCGCTGATCGCCGGGTTGTTAGGATTCACCGCGATCACGCTGCCGCCGCTCATCCGCGAGTCCTCTCTGATCGAGATGCCCAAGCCGCTGTTCGTGCTCTGGGCGCTGCTGTGCCTGGCTGCGCCGGCGGCGGTTGCGTTGCTGTGGCTGCGGCTGAAGGATCGCGGCGTGGCGGTGGGGCTGGGAATGCCGGCTTTGCTGATCCTGGTGCTGTCGCCGCTGATCACCATCGGCGCCGGACGCGACAAAGCCACCACCCGGCACTATTACCAGATCCTGCCGCCGGTGATTCTGTTATCGTCGATGGCGGCCGTCGCCCTCGGACGCCACGGACGTCCCGCGGCCGGCATCGTCGCGCTGGCCGTCATCGCCGGCTGGTCCAACCTCGGCACGGGGTTTGGCGGCACCGACGAGGTCGTCCCCCGCCAGTTCCTCAACGACCGCTCCTACAACGGCCCGCTGATGGACTTTTTCGAGGAGAACATCAAGCCCGGCGACCGCGTGGCCTTCCACCGCAACGTCAAGGGCATGGCGCTGTACTTCTACTTTCCCGAGATCCGCTGGGTGGGGCTGCTGGACTCCACCGCGCCGGACAACCAGAAATTTCGCGGCCGCATCCCCGACGACCAGTTCGACGACGGCGCCGACGCGGACTGGTACGTCATCTGGGATCCGCGCGGCGAAAAGGCGCGCGGACTCGACGAGACCGCCTACGAGAAGGTCTGGGAGTACTCCTACGCCAATCTGCGCACCGGCTGGAACCGTAACGATGACCCCTTCGTGCGCACCTACCAGGTCTACCGGCGCCGCTAGTTAAGCCAGCCGTCGAGGTCGTCTCGCTGTCGGACTCAGCGAAAGAACTCGAGCGCTGGGCGTAGCAAAGCGCGTCCAGGCCCGCCGATCCCCGTCAAGTCGAATCGCGCTCCGGTCGGTCGGCGTCCGCTCTTGCTATCCTGGTCCCTCTATGCGACTGGTGACCTACTCCCACGCCGGAGCCGCCCCCGCGGCCGGCATCGTTCTCGACGGACGCGTCGTCTCGCTGCAGGCGATCGGCTACACGGACGTCATCAGCTTCCTGCGGGACGGCGACGCCGCCATCGCGAAGACCGAAGGGCTCTTCTCCGATCCCAGCTCGCCGAAGCTCGAGGAGGTCAAGCTCCACGCGCCTATCCCCAAGCCCGACAAGTTTATCTGCATCGGCTTGAACTACCGCGACCACGCCATCGAGTCGGGCATGGACATCCCCGAGCTGCCCACCGTGTTCACGAAATACCCGAACGCGATCTGCGGCCATGACGACGACGTCATCCTGCCCTCGGTCTCCAAGCAGGTCGACTACGAAGCCGAGTTCGCCTTCGTCATCGGCAAGCGCTGCAAGAACGTGCCGAAGGAGAACTGGAAGGACGTGGTGTTCGGCTACACCATCGTGCACGACGTCTCCGCGCGCGACTACCAACTCGCCACCAGCCAGTGGACGATCGGCAAGACGTTTGACACGTTTGGCCCGATGGGTCCGACGCTGGTGTCGAAGGATGAGATCGCGGATCCGCACAACCTGCGCATCTCGCTCGACTTGAACGGTAAGACGCTGCAGGATTCGAACACCAGCCAGTTCGTCTTCGACATCCCGTACCTGGTGAACTATCTCTCGACGGTGATGACGCTCGAACCGGGCGACGTGATCTCGACCGGCACGCCTCCGGGAGTGGGCTTTGCGCGCAAGCCGCCGATCTTCATGCAGCCCGGCGACGAGGCGATCGTGAAGATCGAAGGTCTGGGCGAGTTGCGCAACCGCTGCATCTCTGACTAAGCCCGGCTTTCGCCGCAATCTTGCAGACCCCGCGTTTCGACGCGGGGTTTTGCGTTTGTGCTGCGAACCCCTTCCGGCAAGCCCGCGCTACTATAACGGGTGCACCGCGCTTCGTCGCCGATTCGGCCGCAGGCGCGTCCGAACACGGTATGACTTCTCGGAATCGTTGGATTCGCCTCCAAACTGCCTTCGCCCTGCTCGCCTTGACCGCGGCGGCGTGGACCACGCACTCGATTCACGTCCAGGCCGCGGACTCGCCCGAGGCCTCGTTCGAGAAGGAGATCCAGCCGTTTCTCGAGAAGCACTGCGTCGCCTGCCACAACACCGACAACTCAACCGCCGGCGTGCGCGTGGATCATCTCGACGGTAAGCTCCCCGACCGCAACATCCGCACCTGGGAAGGCATTCGCCGGCGTGTGGCCAACCAGACGATGCCTCCCAAGGGTTTGCCGCAGCCCGACGAAGCCGAGCGCAAGCGCCTGGTGGAGTGGGCCGAGCAAGCTCTCGAAGTCGCCCGGCTGCGGCCTTCGCCGAAAAACGGCGGCGTGCGGCGCCTGACCGTCGAGCAGTACCAGAACACCTTGAGCGAACTGCTGCGGCTCGACGACAAGTTGATTGACACGCTGCCGCCCGATGCGATCTCGAAAGACGGCTTCGTCAACAACACTGAGACGCTGCAGCTCTCGCCGCTGCTGATGGAGGCCTACTTCGAGATTGCCGAAGACGCCCTCGACCGCGCGCTCGTCGATCCGGACTCCAAGCCGAAAATCCAGAACTTCCGCATGGACCTCGGCGCCGGCATCAACCCCGAGCCGCTGCCGGAGAAACTGATCCTGGGCGCCAACAGCCTGCTGCTGGACAACGAGGATTACACCGTGACGCAGTTGACGGCCAAGAAGGATTTCCCCTTCGAACCGTTCTTCATGCGCACCCAGTACCGCTTCATCGAGGGCTACGAGGGCAACGCCACCGTGCGCGGCTGGCGCGACTTCGACAGCATCTACCACGCCGTGTTCGCCGACATGCGCGGCAGCCGCGGCTACCCTAAAGGCCTGCCCTACAGCACCGTGCCCGAGGGCCTGCTGCTGCGCCCGGCCATCCCCACCGATGAGCTGTTTGGCAGCGACGGCACCTACGGCCCCAAGGCCAACTTCAAGATTTCCCTGCGCGAGCTGCCCGACCACGGCCGCTTTCGTGTGAAAGTCACCGCGGCGAAGTACGACGACGGCCTGCTGCTCGATCCCGAAGATGCGGCGCGACCGGCCGGCGCCGGTTCGCTGGTCGTGACCAACCCGACGAAGCCGCAGACGATCGAGATCGCCAAGGCCGGCGTCTACCAGGTGGATGTGGTCGAGGCGCCGCGCAGCGACTCGCTCGAGCCGGACGCCTCGCGGCTCGAGGAAGCGCTGGCGGGCTCGTGGACCTTTGACGGGGAAGCGCCGGGCAAGCTTGAAGGCGACGCCAAGCTGGCCGCCTCGCCGTTCGGAAAGGCGCTGACGCTCGACGGGGACGGGGACTCGCTCATCGCGCCGCGCACCGACGCGCTCAACGTCGGCGAGGGCGACTTCACCGTGGCCGCCTGGATTCGCCCCTCCAAGCTGCAGCGGGCCGGCGTGGTCGTGCTCGGCGCGCATGACCAGATGCCCGGCTGGCGTCTGGAGTTGGCCGACAACAAGGGCTCGATCCGGCTGGCCGCCATGCTGTCGAACCAGGAGACCGGCGACGTGGTGACCTCGCCGCAGGGCGTCGTCCAGGCCGACAACTGGCAGCACATCGCCGCCGTCGTCCGGCGCGGCAAGGATTTGACGCGCCTGTACGTGAACGGCGTGCCGGTGGTGAAGGGCACAATCGGGCCGATGGATCTGGAAAACACCGAGGTTGACCTGCACATCGGACGCATCTCCTACGCCAATCATTTCCAGGGCGAGATCGACGAGGTGCGACTCTACACTCGCGCCCTCGAAGATGCTGAGCTGCAGGCGCTGGTCGAGCCGGGCAAGGAGCTGACCCTGCCGCCGCCGGATTCCTCGCAGGAGATTCGCCTGAGCCTGGGCGATCGGTGGTTCTCCGGCGAGTTGACGCATCCGGCCTTCCTGGCCGTGCGGCTGGATGCCGGGCCGCTCGAGATGCGCGCCGAGAACAATGGCGTGCGCCACCTGGGGCGCATCGTCCTGACGCCGCTCGCCGACAGCGACCCGGTCGTGGCGAGGCTGCGGTCCTTCGAGCAGCGTTCCCCGCGGCTGGGCGTTCACCTGGGGCTGCGCCGCGACTGCGGCAGCACCTTCGCTCCCGTCGGTGAGCCGCAGACCGTCAGCGGAGAGGAACTCCAGGAGTTTGTCTTTGAAGGGGCGATCGCCAACTATCCCAGCCCCGAAGTCGAAAAAGACAACGTCAACTATCTGGCCGGCATTCGCGAGATCGCCGTGCGCAGCGAGTACACCGACGGGCGCGACATGCCGCGGCTGCGCATCCGGACGATCGAGTTCGAGGGGCCGTTCTACGAGACCTGGCCGCCGCCCTCGCACCAGAGCGTGTTTGTGGAGTCTTCGAACAAGGACAACGGCGACGCCTACGCGCGGGAAGTGATCGGCAAGTTCGCGAGCCGCGCCTACCGCCGCCCTGTGACCGCCGAGGAAGAGCAGACCTTGTTTGACGTCTACAAAGGTTCGCTCGAGACCGGCCGCGGCTTCCGCGAAAGCGTCAAGGACGCCTTGCACGTCGCTCTGACCTCGCCGCAATTCCTCTTCCTGGTGGAGCGGAGCGCGACGCCCGGGCCGGAGCCGCTCGACGACTACGAACTGGCTTCGAAGCTATCGTACTTCCTGTGGAACGGGCCGCCGGACGCGCAGACGCTGAACTTGGCGTCCGAAGGCAAGCTGCGCGCGAACCTTGGTGCGGAAGTTGATCGCATGATCGACGACGAGAAGTTCTCGCGGTTCGCCCATCAGTTCGTCTCGCACTGGCTGAGCCTGGACAAGCTTGACGTGCTCGAGCCGGATCGCGAAAAATTCCCGAAGCTGACCCGCGACGCTCGAGCGCAACTGCGGCTGGAGCCGATCGAGTTCCTCTTCCACCTGGTGCGCAAGAATCTGCCGGTGCGCAACCTGATCGACTCCGACTTCGTGATGGTCAACGAGGTGGTCGCGGACTACTACGACCTGGGCGCCAAGACCGAGAGCGGTTTCCGCTTCGTGCCGATCGAGCACACAAGGCCCGAGCTGGGGGGCGTGCTGACGCAGGCGGCGATCCTGGCGGGGCTGTCGGACGGGCGCGAGTCCAACCCGGTCAAGCGCGGCGCCTGGGTGGCGCGGAAGATCGTGGCCGAACCGCCGGCCGACCCGCCGCCGAACGTACCGGCGCTCGATGAGAGCGCCGAGGGCCTGACGCTGCGGCAGCGGCTCGAGCAGCACCGCAACCAGCCCGGCTGCCAGCAGTGCCACCTGAAGATCGACCCCTGGGGCGTAGCGCTCGAGGAGTTCGACGCCAACGGCCGGCTCAAGACCGAGCCCGCCGACGCCGAATCCACCTTGCCCGACGGCTCGGAGGTGAAGAACATCTTTGAGTTCAAGCGCTATCTGGGCGACGACCGCATCGACCAGGTCGCCTTCAGCGTGCTCAAGCACCTGGTGATCTACGCCAACGGCCGCGACTTGACCTACAGCGAGCTGCACGCGCTCCAGCAAGACGGCCTGCGGCTGCGCGCGGACAGCTATCGCATGCGGGACATGATCCACTACGTCGCCAACAGCGATCTGTTCCTGGAGAAGTAGCGGTGTAACGAGACGAGGCGGGCTGCTGTCCTCCTTGAGTGAGCGACCCGCTTGGAAAGATCTAGTAGAATGCGTAACGACAGCGTTTTGAGGCCCCGATGAGAACTTCCCTGAAACTTGACCGCCGCGCCTTTCTGACCGGACTCGGAGGCGTCACGCTGGCGTTGCCGGTGCTCGACGCGATGGGAGCCGAGATCGCCGAGCAGGCGCCGCGCCGCTTCTGTGCGCTCTACACCGCCAACGGCATGTCGCTTCCCAAGGAAGACAACCGAATCGACGAGTGGAGCTGGTTCCCGACGGCCGAAGAAAATGGGAAGTTCGTCTTCGGCCAGTCCACCAAGCCGCTCGAGCCGTTCCGCAGTCAGCTCAGCTTCATGGGCGGCCTGCACCACCCCAGCGGTCCGAAGGCCGATCCGCATACCTGCTCGGACATGTGGCTGACCGGCGCTCCGCTGCACAATCCCAAGCCGGGCACCTACAACTCGGTCGGTCTCGATCAGGTCATCGCGCTGCACACTAAGCAGTACTGCCGCCAGCCGTCGCTGGTGCTGTCGATCGACGCCGGCACGGGCTTCCTGTCGCGCACGGGCACCATCTCCTACAGCCTGGAAGGTAAGCCGATTCCGGCGGAGAACAACCCGCGCCGCATCTTCAACCGGCTGTTCCGCGGCGACCGCAGCTCGCTGGAATCGCAGCGCGCCAAGCTGCAGCAGCGCATCAAGCTGGTGGACGCCGTGGTGGAGAGCGCCCGCTCGCTCGACCAGCAGCTGGGCAAGTCCGACCGCGAGCGCATGGACCAGTACATGACCTCGCTCGACGAGGTCGAGTCGCGGCTGATCGCCTCCGAGCGCTGGATCGACATCCCGCTGAAGAAGCAGGACTACTCGCACCTGAACCTCGACGCGACCACCGAGGGCGAGCCGGACGAGTACTACCGCACGATGTTCGACCTGATCGCGCTGGCGTTCGATGCGGACATCACGCGTTCGGTGACCTTTATGCTCAACCGCGAAGACGGCATGGGCATCAGCGACACCTTCCCGCTCAAGCTCGGCCTGTCGCACACGCACCACAAGCTCTCGCACGCGACGGACAAGGAAGGGCAGCTCGACTTCGCCAAGTACGACCAGTTCCTGAGTCGGCAAGTGGCGCACTTCCTGGGCCGCATGAACGAGTACCAGGACCGCAACGGCAGCGTGCTCGACAACACGATCGTGCTGTTCGGCAGCGGCGCGAGCACCACGCACAACCCGCGCAACCTGCCGACGCTGCTCGCCGGAGGCGCCAATATGGGCCTGAAGCACGGCAACTACTGGCGCCAGGAAGACGCCCGCATGGCGAACATGTACCTGAGCATCCTGCACTCGCTCGGCGTCGAGGAAGAGACCTTCGCCGACAGTACGGGCACGCTGAGCGATTCGATCTTCAGCAAGGCTTAGCAGGAGTGTTCTTCATAGCCCCCGGCTTCAGCCGGGGGAACTCGAGGCGCGCCATCCAACCTCTTAGACTTGGCCCTCACCCGCTGTTGCGGATGAGGTCTAAGTCTTTTATTATGAATCCCTTAAATCGATCCCCCGGCTGAAGCCGGGGGCTATCGGCGGTAGCCGGAGAGATTGGCAAACGGGCCAAGGGGACGATTGTGGCGCCCGGCTTGCTGGTAGTTATTAGAGGCGGGCGAGTTCAGGCCCGTAGGCGGCCTCCGGCGGGTGGTTCTCGACTCGCTGCCGTGTCGTTTTGGGAGGCGGATGACGAAGATGCACCGATTGTTATTGGCGGGACTGACTTTGTGGTTGGGGGCGGGCTTGGCGCTGGAACTCGAGGAGATTCGCGAGTTGGAACCGCCGCCCGCTTTCGTCGCGCTCTTCGGTGCGGTGGAAGCCTTCGCAGAGGCTCCTGACGGTTCGTTCTACGTCGCGGGCCTCGCGAGGCAGGGCAGCGCCACGGCCAATGACAAGGGAAATGCCTTGTCCCCCATTCCTTCTCCGACGGTCTATGACATCGTTCTAGCTCACGTGAGCCGCTCGGGCGAAATACGCTCGCAGCACTTCTTCGGCGGAGATCGCGACGATCGTGTGAGCCTTGTTCACCTCGGCCCTGACGGCGACGTCTTCCTGTTTGGCACAACCACGTCGACGGACTTCCCAGCGCCGGGAACCAGCGGTAACGCGTTCGCTCTGCGCGTCGACCCGGCAACCGGGGAGATCGAGCGCTACTGGCGCTCCGCAGCAGCAACACAGCACATTTCCCCCAGCGCGGATGGCGGCTTCGTGCTGGCGGGCGAGACGGAATCACTGTCTTTCCCGACAACAATCCCCGGTATCCCGCCCTACGGTGAGTTCGGCATTATCGAAAGCACGGACGCAGGCGCAAGCTGGGCGCTGTCCAACGAAGGTCTACTCGGCCGCAGTGTCTTCCAGGTGTTCTTCCATCCCGCTGATCCTCAACAAGCGCTCGCCATTGGATCCAACGGGACCAGCCGCAGCGACGACGGCGGGCGCACTTGGAGACGCGCCGCCGCGCCCGGCTTCCGCAGCCTCGCCGGCCACCCCACGGACCCGAACGTGATCTACAGCGCCGGAAGAGGGAGCGTCTGGAAGAGTTCGGACGGTGGGGAGACTTGGCGCAACGTTTCAGGCTCTTGGCCAGGGTCGCACCCGTTGTTCCCAACCGCGGTGGCGGTTGACCCAACGAGGCCGTCCATCGTCTTCGCCACCTTCGCCCGTGATGTCCACCGCTCCGACAATGCCGGCGTCGACTGGGAGACGGCGCATACTTTCGATAGCCTTGTGCAGCACCTGGCTGTGGCCGCGGCAGAATTGCCAAGACTCTATGCAGCCCTTTCGAGTGGAGAGATCTTGACGTCCGTCGACGGGGTCTCTTGGGAGCCGCTTCCGTTTGTGAAACACCTCGATTCGCTGGCGGTGGACCCCAATGAGCCCCAACGATTAGTCGCAGGGTCGGGCGACGGGGTGCATGTCTCCACCGACGGCGGACAGACCTGGGCGACATACAGCGCGGGTCTGCCTCCACGAGGCTTCATCCCGCAGGTTGAGTTCGATCCCCACAACCCCGCCCGCCTCTGGGCCCTGGCCCAGCATCGGGTCTACCGCAGCGACGACCTGGGAATGACATGGACGATGGTGGACAGCCCTCCCATGCTCGACCTGAACTCGTTTGCGCTCGATCCGAAAACACCGGACAGGTTGCTGATGACGAATCTGTCGTCCGCGACCCCCAATATCTTCGTTGGACGACTTACTGCGAACCTGGAACTCGTCTACTCGCGCGTTCTTGGAGGCGTTGGGGAGGACCGCCTGGGCGCTGCGTCGATCGACGAGCTCGGGCGGGCGTCGCTGGCCGGACACACCGACTCACCGGATTTCCTGGCCGACGCCGCCATCGGACCGACTCGCGAATCGGACGCATTCTTGCTGCGGCTGTCTCCCGACGGCGTTCTGATTGACTTTGCTACCCGTCTGGGCGGAAAAGGCGACGAGACGGTATCGGCCATGGAGGAAACCGTTTCCGGCGACTGGCTCCTGGCGGGTGAGACCAAATCGACCGATTTCCCGGCTGTCTCCGGGGCGCAAACCGTCCTCGCAGGTGAAAGCGACGGTTTCGTGGCGCGGCTCTCGCCGGACGGACGAGAGTTGCTGGCCTCCACGCTGATCGGCGGCGCTTGGTCGGAGCGAGTGGAGCACATGGCGACGATGGACGACGGTCGAATCGCTATCGCTGGTCGTACGGAGTCGTCGAACTTCCCGGTCACCGAGTACGGGGGCGGCTGCACTCGCGCTGACTCCCTGAGGGGTCTGGGCTTTCTGGCGACTCTCGACGCCGATCTGACTCGAATTGAGGGCGCGACGCGTCTGGGCGACTCTTCCGACCAAGGGTTCGTCACCGGCCTGCGAACGACCGGTCAAGACGTTCTGGTTGAGGTGACAAATGGCTCTCGGCAGCGTATTGCCGATCGGGACGTGGTCACGAAACCGCCGCACGAGCTGCGTTTTCGAGCCGATGGAACCGAGGCTGCGGTGGTAGGAGCTTGCGTCTTCAACGCCGCCAGCCAGATTGCCGGCCCCGCGATCCCCGGCGGTATCTTGACGATCAACGGCCGGGGGATCGGTCCGCAGGAGTTCGCGGTCGCGGAACCGCACGACGCCACATTACCATTCGAACTGGCGGGCGTGCGGGTGTGGTTCGACGATGAGCCCGCCGCCCTTGTCCATGTGCAGGCGTATCAGGTGAGTGTCGTCGCTCCCGCCTCCATCTCCGGAAAAGGGAGCGTGGGCGTCGTGGTGGAGCGCGACGGCGTCCGCGGCGCCCCGTTCCGCATCGAGGTCCACGAGGCGCACCCCGGGTTCTTCACGCAGAGCCTCGACGGGTACAGCGGCGCTCTTTTCAACGAAGACTGGTCAACGAATCATTGGGAGACTCCGGCGCCGGATCGCTCCGTGGTGGCCGGGTTCATCACCGGCGGCGGCCCGCTCGCGCCGGCCGTGGACCCCGATGCCTTCGCGGGTTTTGGCGATTTGTCGAGACTCGCACTTCCGGTGACGGCGACCATCGACGGACTGCCGGCTGAGGTCGAATTCGCGGGACAGGCCCCAGGGAAGTCCAACGCTATCCAACAAGTGAATATCCGGATCCCGCCCGAAGTGCGGGCGCGGACGACCTCGCGAAGTTTCGGGTTGGTCCTGGATGTGGGCGGCGTCAAGACGCAATCCGTCCAGATTTGGATCGAGTAGCCGGACCGGCTCGACGCTCCGCCGCCGGATCTTTCACAATGGAAGCTTCATGCCCCAGATCACTCTTCCCGACGGCAGCGTCAAGCAGATCGAGAGCGGCGCGACCCCTCTCGACATCGCCGAGTCCATCAGCCCGCGTCTGGCTCAGGCCGCCCTGGTGGCCGAAGTTGACGGCAAACTCGTTGACCTCAGCCAGCCGCTGACTGACGACGGCTCGCTGCGCCTGCTGACCGAGCGCGACCCCGAGACGCTCGAGGTCTATCGCCACTCGGCCGCGCACTTGCTGGCCGCGGCGACGCTCGAGCTGTATCCGGATGTGAAGCTCGGCGTCGGGCCGCCCATCGACAACGGCTTCTACTACGACATGCAGCGCGAGCAGCCGTTCACGCCCGACGATCTCGAAAAGATCGAGGCGAAGATGCAGGAGATCGTCGATCGGGATCTGCCCAACCGCCGCGTCTGGATGGATCGTGACGAAGCCCTCAAGCTCTACAAGGAGCAGGGCGAGCTGATGAAGTGCGAGCTGATCTCCGACAAGACCGGCGACGACGAAGAGCGCGTCTCGATCTACAAGACCGGCGACAAGTTCAACGATTTCTGCCGCGGGCCGCATATCCCGTCGATGGGCCGCATTAAGGCGTTCAAGCTGCTCAGCGTCTCCGGCTCGTATTGGAAGGGCGATGAGAAGGGCCAGCGCCTGCAACGTATTTACGGCACGGCTTTCTTCACCCCGAAGGACCTGAAGAAGTACCTGACGCAGATCGAAGAGGCCAAGAAGCGCGACCATCGCAAGCTCGGCAAGGAGCTCGATCTGTTTTCGATCCAGGACACCGCCGGCCCGGGCCTGATTTTCTGGCATCCCAAGGGCGCGCTGATCCGCAAGATCGTCGAGGACTGGCTGCGCGAGCAGTACCTCGAGCGCGGTTACGGACTGGTCGTGACGCCGCATATCGCCAAGCGCGAGCTTTGGGAGATTTCCGGCCACGCCGACTTCTATTCGGACGACATGTTCAAGCCGATGGACGTCGACGACGTGCTCTATCAGCTCAAGCCGATGAACTGTCCGTTCCACATCTTGATCTACAAGGACAAGATGCGCAGCTATCGTGACCTGCCGGTGCGGCTGGGTGAGTTGGGGACGGTGTACCGCTACGAGCGCTCGGGCGTGGTGCACGGCCTGCTGCGCGTGCGCGGCTTCACCCAGGATGATGCGCATATCTTCTGCACTCCGGCGCAGGTGAAGGACGAAGTCGTGGGCTGTGTGGATTTCGCGCTCGATGTGCTCAAGACCTTCGGGTTCTCGGAGTACGAAGTGGAGTTGTCGACCTGGGACGGCGGCGCCTCGGGCAAGTACGCGGGCGACCCCGAAGAGTGGGCGCTGGCGGAGCAAGGCCTGCAAGCGGCGTTGGCCGAGCGCGGCATCACCGCCAAAGTAATGCCCGATGAGGCGGCCTTCTACGGGCCGAAGATCGACGTGAAGATGGTGGACGCGATCGGGCGCTCGTGGCAGCTCTCGACCGTGCAGTTCGACTTCAACCTGCCGCGCCGGTTCGAACTCGAGTTCGTGGACGAAGACGGCAAGAAGCACCGGCCGTACATGGTGCACCGCGCGCTGCTGGGATCAGTGGAGCGCTTCATGGGAGTGCTGATCGAGCACTACGCCGGAAAGTTCCCCACGTGGCTGGCGCCGGTGCAGGTGAAGATTCTGCCGATCACCGACAACCAACTCGGCTACGCCGGCGACGTGCTGGCGAAGCTCAAGGCGGCGGGGATTCGGGCCGAACTGGACGACCGCAACGAGAAGGTCGGCTTCAAGATCCGCGAGGCGCAGCTCGAGAAGGTCCCTTACATGCTGGTGATCGGCCAGAAAGAGGTCGACGAGGGCAAGGTGGCCGTGCGCGACCGCTCGAAGGGCGACCAGGGGGCGGCCGACCTCGACGCCTTCATCGCGCAGGTGGGTGAAGAGATCCGGTCGAAGGCGTCGTAGGGGGCTGCCGTTCTTTGCCGGCGGCGCTTACGACGCGACGATGGTCGGCCAGTGATCGGCAAAGCCGCGAATGGTACGCCGGATCGTCACCGAAAACTCCGGCTCGGCCAGATCGCGCAGGGCATGGATCAGCGTGTAGTGCTCGCGGGCCATCTCGGCGGTGGGCTTCACGTCGCTGGCGAGCACGACGAACGCCGCCAGCGGCGCCATATGGCGCTGCAGGGCGTCGGCCAGGTAACGGTTGCCGGAAAGCTCCCAGCAGTCCTGGTGGAACTTCAAGTCCTCTTCGTGAAAGCGGCGCGCCTCGCCCGACCCGCCGGCTTCGACCAAGCTGTCGACGCGCTTGGTGAGACGCTCTAGATCGGCCTCGGTGACGCGCGGCTTGGCCCACTGAAAGGCCAGCGCCTCCATCTCCACGCGCAGCTCGTAGGCCTGCCGGGCTTCTTCGGGAGTGTACTCGGTGACGTAGGTCGCCTTGTTGGCCACGCGCTTGACAAAACCCTGCTCTTGCAGGATGACCAGGGCCTCGCGAACCGGCGGCGTCCCCACCCCCAGTTGCTCGGCCAACCGCCGCTCGACGATCGACTGGCCTGGCTTGAGACGCCCGGAGAAAAAGGCGTCTTTGAGTGCAGCCATGATCCGGTCGCAGGTCGAAATGGGCTCGAGAGCGAGCAGTGGGACGCGGGCGGTGCTGGCCATTTCCATATTGTATCCCGGGTTACAGAAGTTGGACGTTTTGGGTTAGGAGTGGCCAATGCCCCTGGAATAGCGATCTCCAACCCCCCAAAGTGACATCACACAAAGCACCCCAAAGAGGGTTGCATCCGCGCCGCCTTTGATCTATTATCGATAGCCGTTCGCTTGCACGTACTTAATGAGGAGAGTCTCGTGATTTCACAAAGAAGACTGTTACTGTCGGCGCTGCTTTTGGCGGCGTTTAGCCTGACGCCCCTGACGGCGCAGGAATTCAGAGCAACGCTCCAAGGCAGCGTTGCTGATCAATCGGACGCCCGCATACCCGGCGCCAGCGTCGAGTTGCTCAACACCGGAACCGGCGTCACGCAAAACACCACAGCCAACGAATCCGGTCTCTACGTCTTTCAGTTTCTTGCTCCTGGAACCTATCGACTGGCGGTCACCGCCGACGGGTTCAAGACCAACATCGTTGACAACATCGAACTCAGCCTCGGCCAAAACCAACGCGTCGACATCAATCTCGAACTGGGACAGGTGACGGAGACGGTGGAGGTTACCGGCGAACTGAGCTTGATTCAGACCGACGACGCCTCGACCGGCGCCACGATCCGGTCCGAGATCAAAGACAACCTGCCGCTCAAGGGCCGCAGCAGCCTGTTCATGTTTACTCTCGCGCCCGGTGTTGTCAACAACCGCTACGGAGAAGATACGCGGCCGAACGACACGATCACCAACGTGCTGTTCTCCGCCAATGGCTCTCCGGTCGCCTCAGGCGATGTCGCCGTGGACGGCGCCATCAACACGGTCAACGTGAACCGCGGCGTGAACATCTCGCAGTGGGTGCCGGCGGTCGACGCCGTGGGCGAGTTCAAGCTGCAAACCGGCATTCTGCCCGCCCAGTACGGCCGTGCCGCCGGAAGCTTCATGAACATCGTCATCAAGTCCGGAACGAACCAACTGCACGGCTCATTCTATGAGTACTTCCGCAACTCCGCATTGGACGCCAATAACTTCTTCGCGCGCGGCCAGGGCCGGGACCTGCCGGCTTTCGGCGCGAACACGTTCGGGGCGACCGTGGGCGGACCGATCGTCAAGAACCGCACCTTCGGCTTCTTCAGCTACGAAGGCGCACGGGAAGGCAATGGCTTGAGCCGCCGGGCCGCCGTGCCGACGCCGCTGATGCGGCAGGGCGACTTCTCCGAGGTCAACCGGCCGCTGTACGACCCCTACTCCGTGCAGATGGTGGGCGGCGCGCCGACGCGCTCCCAATTTGCCAACAACGTCATCCCCTCGACGCGCCTCGATCCGGTCGGCAGCGCGGCGGCGGGCTTTTTCCCGGACGCCAATACGGCGCCGCCGAACCCCGCGCAGCCTTGGGTGAACAACTTCACCTTCTCCGACAAGTGGCCCCGCGACTATGACTCCTACATCGGCAAGGGCGATCACCAGTTCAGCGACAACTGGACGATGTTCGCGCGCGTCAACCGGGGAACGGGCACTCTGATCTTTCCCCACCAGTTCGACGGGATCGCGTCCCCGGGCCGCAACGTGGTGACTCGGCCGCACTTCGGCGCTTCGGTCGGCAACACCATTCTGATCAACCCCCGCACTACGTTCGACGTTCGCGTCGGCTACACCTGGGGCACGGAGAAGCGTTTGCCCTTCTCCGACGGCTTCGATTTGACCAGCCTCGGCTTCACCCAACAGTTCGCGGGCATGGTGCAGCGGGCGGCCTTCCCGCAGATGTCGTTCGCGGGCTTCCAGGGGCTGTCCACGACGGATTGGCGCACGAACCCGGGCAATACTTGGACGTTGCAGCCGAGCATGTCGATGATGCGCGGGGCCCACCTGATCAAAGCGGGCTTCGAGGGGCGCTTGATTTATGGCAACTTCTTCCTCAACACACGGCCGTCTGGAGCCTTCAGCTTCAACAACGCCTGGACGGATGGTCCGCGCGCCGATCAGCCGGCCACCAACTCCGGTTTCCCGATCGCGTCCCTGATGGTCGGGCTGGGGTCCGGGTCGATTACACAGGCTACCGGCGTGTCCATCCTGAACAAATACTTTGCCGGCTATGTCCAGGACGACTGGAAGATCACCAACAAGCTCACGCTCAACCTGGGCCTGCGCTACTCCTATGAGACGCCTCGCACCGAGCGCTATGACCGGGCGACCCGCCAATTCTGCTTCGAGTGCGTCAGCCCGATCAACGATTCAGTGTCGGGGATGGACTTGCGCGGCGGCCTGACCTTCGTGGGACGAGACGGCAACCCGCGCGGCATCTACGATCCGGACAAGAACAACATCGCCCCGCGCTTCGGCCTGGCGTACCGGCTGTTCCCCAAGACCGTCCTCCGCGCCGGATACGGGCTGTACTACATCCCGGTCATCGGCAGCGTGGAGTCGCCCGGATTTGACGCCCAGACGCCGTGGGTGACCTCGACCGACGGCGTCACGCCGCTCAACAGTTTGTCGAACCCCTTTCCTGAAGGCCATCTGCCCATCACCGGCGCTTCGCGCGGGTTGGCGACCCTGCTGGGCCAGAACATCCGCTTTGTGGAGCCGACTGACCGCACGCCTTCGTTCCACACCTGGACGTTCAACATCCAGAAGGCGCTGCCGGGGCAGTCGGTGTTCGAGATCGGATACACCGGCAGCCGCGGCATCCATCTGGCGACGGACCAGTCCGAGACGGGTTTTGCGGAGAACATCAACCAACTCCCGGCTGACTTGCTGTCGCTGGGCTCCGCCCTCAACGAACAGGTCGAAAACCCGTTCTTCGGCGTGATCACTTCGGGACCGCTCAGCGGCCGCACGGTGCAGCGCAAGCAGCTGCTGCGGCCCTACCCGCAGTTCCTCAACATCACGCGCGACAATCCGGCCTTCGGCAACTCGGTGTATCACTCGCTGCAGATGAAGTTTCAGAAGCGAATGACCAAGGGCCTGACTGCGCTGTTCTCCTACACATTCGCCAAGAACATCGGCGACATCTCGCCGCCGCAGAACAACTACAACCGCCAGGCCGAACGCGCCGTGGCTGAGTTCGATGTGCCCCACCGACTGACCACGACGTTCGCCTATCAGTTGCCATTCGGCAAGAACGGGATGTTCCTCAAGAACATCAGCGGCGCCGCCGACCAGGTCATTGGGGGCTGGCAGATCTCGATGTTCAACACGTTCCAGAGCGGCTTGCCGCTGACGTTCGGCGTCCAGCGCTCGAACATCTTTGGCATCGGCGAGGGCGGACAGCGCCCGAACGCGGCGGGCGACCCTGCGGCCGGCGTCGACGTACCGCACGTCGAACGGCTCGATCGCTACTTCAACACGGATGCGTTCGCGCAGCCGGCGGACTTCAACTTCGGCAACCTGGGCGCCCGCGTCGGCTCGATCCGTCGTCCGGGGATGGACAACTGGAATCTGACGTTGTCGAAGAAATTCTCGGTCAAGGAGCTGATGCAGATCGAGTTCCGCGCGGCTTCGTATAACCTGCTCAATCACCCGGTCTTCAATGGTCCGAATACGACCTTTGGGGCCGGCGCTTTCGGCACGATCGGCTCGCAAGCGAATCTGCCGCGTCAGACGGAGTTCATGCTGCGCATCACGTACTGACCTCTTCTTTGACTCCAATCCACGGGTCCGGCTCGCTCATCCAGCGGGCCGGACCCTGTCTTTTGGGGGGCTGAACCTGTCAGGTCTCGGACCCGGCCCGTGCGAGTCCCATCCCCTCACAGGCGGCCATTTAAACCGCTTTTCGAGCCACCCGCCGACTCCATCCGCGTTCCCGAAAACCGCCGCCTTTGGTGGTCTTGTACTCCCAGATTCTGGGGATTGTAACGGACCTAACATTGACCTATTATCGATAGCCGTTCATCCGTACGTCCCTGTTGAGGAGAGTCTCGTGACTGTACAAAGAAAACTGCTAATGTCGGCGCTGTTCGCAGCGCTGAGTCTGGCGCCCCTGACGGCGCAGGAGTTCCGAGCGACGCTTCAAGGCAGCGTCGCCGACCAATCCGACGCCCGCATCCCCGGCGCTCAGGTCACTTTGACCAACACCGGCACCGGCGTCGTTCAGACAACCAGCGCCAATGAAAGCGGCCTGTACGTCTTTCAGTTCCTGGCCCCTGGAGCTTACCGCCTCGAAGCGACTTCGGAGGGTTTCAAAACCAACATCGTTGACAATATCCAACTCAGCCTCGGCCAGAACCAGCGCGTCGATATTGCGCTCGAACTGGGCGCCGTGACCGAGACCGTGGAGGTCACCAGCGAACTCAGCCTGATCCAGACAGATGAAGTCTCCACCGGCGCCACCATCCGGGCGGAGATCAAAGACAACCTGCCGCTGAAGGGCCGCAGCAGCCTGTTCATGTTCACCCTGGCGCCCGGCGTGGTGAACAACCGTTTCGGCGAAGACACGCGGCCCAACGACACGATCACCAACGTGCTGTTCTCCGCCAACGGCTCGCCGGTCGCTTCCGGCGACGTTTCCGTTGACGGCGCCGTCAACACGGTCAACGTCAACCGCGACGTCAACATCTCGCAATGGGTGCCCGCGGTGGACGCGGTGGGTGAATTCAAGCTGCAAACCGGCATTCTGCCCGCCGAGTTCGGGCGCGCCGCCGGCAGCTTCATGAACATCGTGATCAAGTCCGGCACCAACGAGGTCCACGGCTCGGTCTATGAGTACTTCCGCAACTCCGCATTGGACGCCAACAATTTCTTCGCGCGCGGCCAAGGGCAGGATCTGCCCGCATTTGGCGCGAACACCTTCGGCGTCACCGTCGGCGGGCCGATCATCAAGAACCGCACTTTCGGATTCTTCAGCTATGAAGGGGCCCGCGAAGGAAACGGCTTGAGCCGTCGCGCCGCCGTGCCGACGCCGTTGATGCGGCAGGGAGACTTCTCCGAGGTCAATCGACCGCTGTTTGACCCGTTCTCGGTCGAGATGGTGAACGGCGCTCCGACCCGCGCGCGGTTTGCCAACAACGTGATTCCCTCCACCCGGCTCGACCCGGTCGGCAGCAACGCCGTCGGCTTCTTCCCCGACCAGAACACGGCGCCGCCGAACCCGGCTCAGCCGTGGGTGAACAACTTCACCTTTTCCGACAAGTGGCCTCGCGACTACGACTCCTACATCGGCAAGGGCGACCACAAATTCTCCGACAACTGGACGATGTTTGCGCGGGTCAATCGCGGCACCGGTACGCTCATTTTCCCGCACCAGTTCGACGGGATCGCCTCCCCGGGACGCAACGTCGTCAACCGGCCGCACTTCGGCGCCTCGGTCGGCAACACCATCCTGATCAACCCTCGAACCACGTTTGACGTACGCCTCGGCTACGCGTGGGGCGAAGAGGACCAGGTTCCTTTCTCCGACGGATTCGACCTGACAGGCGGCCTGGGCTTCTCGCAACAGTTTGCGGGCATGGTGCAACGCGCCGCGTTCCCGCAAATGTCATTCGCAGGCTTCCAAGGCTTGTCGACCACCAACTGGCAGAAGAATCCGGGCAACACCTGGACCTTGCAGCCCAGCTTCTCGATGATGCGGGGCGCCCACTTGATCAAGGTCGGTTTCGAGGGGCGGCTGGTCTACGGAAATTTCTTCCAGAACACACGCCCGTCCGGACAGTTCAGCTTCAACAACGCCTGGACGGACGGCCCGCGCGCCGACCAGCCGGCGAGCACTTCGGGCTTTCCCATTGCCTCCCTGCTGGTGGGGTTGGGATCGGGCTCGATCACGCAGGCGACCGGCGTCTCCATCTTGAACAAGTACGTCGCCGGCTATGTGCAGGACGACTGGAAGATCACCAACAAGCTGACGATGAACCTCGGCTTGCGCTACGAGTACGAGACGCCCCGGACAGAGCGCTGGGATCGCGCCACGCGGCAGTTCTGCTTCGAGTGCGTCAGCCCGATCAACGACGCCGTGCCGGGCATGAACCTGCGCGGCGGCCTGACGTTCGTGGGGCGCGACGGCAATCCCCGCGGCATCTATGACCCGGACAAGAACAACTGGTCCCCGCGGATTGGTTTAGCGTATCGCCTGTTCCCCAAAACGGTCATCCGCACCGGCTATGGGCTGTACTACATCCCCGTCATCGGATCGGTGGAGTCCCCCGGCTTCGATGCGCAGACGCCTTGGGTGACGTCCACAGACGGCATTACGCCGCTCAATACCCTGTCCAACCCGTTCCCCGAAGGCCATCTGCCGATCACCGGCGCCTCACAAGGGCTGGCGACGCTGCTGGGGCAGAACATCCGCTTCGTGGAGCCGGCCGACCGTACGCCTTCGTTCCACACCTGGACGTTCAATATCCAGAAAGCGCTGCCCGGGCAGTCGGTCTTCGAGGTCGGCTACACGGGAAGCCGGGGGATTCACCTGGCCACTGACGTTTCCGAAGGAGGGTTTTCGGAGAACATCAACCAACTCCCGGACAGCCTGCTGTCCCTAGGCCCGGTGCTCAACGAGCAGGTGGATAATCCGTTCTTCGGCGTCATCGGCGCGGGCCCGTTGAGCGGACGGACGGTCCAGCGCAAGCAGTTGCTGCGGCCCTATCCGCAGTTCCTGAACATCACGCGCGACAACCCGGCCTACGGCAACTCCGTCTACCACTCGCTGCAGATGAAGTTTCAGAAGCGGATGACGCAGGGTCTGACGGCTTTGGTTTCCTACACCTACTCGAAGAATATCGGCGACATCTCGCCGGCGCAGAACAACTACAACCGTCAAGCGGAACGGGCGGTTGCGGAGTTCGACGTGCCGCAGCGGCTGACGACGACTTTCGCTTATGAACTGCCGTTCGGCCGCGGCCGGCGCTTCCTCAAAGACATCAATCCGGTGGCCGATCAGTTCTTGGGCGGCTGGCAGATGTCCATGTTCAACACCTTCCAAAGCGGCTTCCCGTTGACGTTCGGCGTCCAGCGCTCGACCATCTTCGGCATCGGCGAGGGCGGGCAGCGGCCGAACGCGATCGGCGATCCGACGGCCGGGGTCTCCGGCGTGGCGCACGTCGACCGCTTGGACCGCTACTTCAACACCGAGGCTTTCGCCCAACCGGCCGACTTCAACTTCGGCAACACGGGGGCCCGTGTCGGGTCAATCCGAGGGCCCGGCATGAACAACTGGAACCTGACGCTGTCAAAGAAGTTCAAGGTCAAGGAACTGATGCAGATCGAGTTCCGTGCGGCGTCTTACAACCTGCTCAACCAGCCAGTGTTCGGCAGCCCGAATACGACCTTTGGGGCCGGCGCCTTCGGCACGATCGGCTCCCAGGCCAACCTGCCACGCCAGACGGAACTGATGCTGCGCATCACCTTCTGATTCGGGTCCCAAGCGGATCTTTCCGAGAGTTCAGCAACCAGGGGCGGCCTTCGGGCCGCCCTTATCCGTTCGCCCCGGCCGTGGCGTTCGCCGCCCGGCGCAGGCAATCCGGGCACAGGCAGCGATCGTACTTTTGCTTCAGCTCGGCCAGGGCCGGTGCAGGGACCTTCTCGCGCATGCACCAGCAACTCCACAGCGGACCGCAGGTGAACTCCGCGCCGCAGCTTTCGCATTTTTCTGCTTTGCCTGTGGTGGCGCAGCGAATTTTGTCGCTAAGACTCATGGGAACCGTTGCACAATCTTAGCGCGCCCGCGAGTTGGAGCTTTGCGGCTCTGTGTGGCCGTCAGGCCGGCGCGGCGGCTATTCTTCCCGGCGAGGGTCGGCGGCTTTCGCCACCGCCTCGACCAGATGCGGCGGAATGAAAATGACGCCGGTGCGGTCGCCGAGCACCACGTCGCCGGGCATCACGGTGGCGCGGCCGATGCGGATGGGCACGTTGACGCCGGTCAGCATCGCGTCGCCGCGCACGCCGGGGTGGTAGCCCCGCACAAACACCGGCATCCCGTGCTCGACCACGCCGTCGAGGTCGCGGAAAGAGCCGTCGACCACGAAGCCGCGGCCGGTGCGCAGAAACAGGCCCAAGATGAGGTTGTCGCCGCCGAACTGGCCCTTCTCCACGCGGCCCATGATGTCGGCCACCAGCACGTCGCCGGTGGAGAGCATGTCGATCACGCGTTTGGTGGGGTGGGCGTCCTCGCCGCGAGCTTTTGAGTCCCCCTCGACGATTTCCATCACGTCCGGCCGATCGGGAAGAAACTGGGCGGTGAAGGCGCGGCCGACGAGCTTCTTGCCGGGCTCGTGGTTGGTCCAGCCGCCTTCGAACTGGTGGGCATAGCCATGCTCGGCGAGAATCGCGTGCGCTTGGGAGGTGGATACGCTGCGGAGCCGCTCGATCCAGTACTCGGGCACGGCCGGCCGGCCGTCAGCGCTGCGCTCGTAGGGGTTGGACGGCGTGTACTTGCGCACTTGCTCCGCCGAGAAGCCATCAAATTGAGCCGGGGCCGCGCCGGCGGCCCCGAGCAGAAGCGCTGTGAAGGCGAGCGTCCGGCTCATTCGATGCCGAACTTCTTCTTCTCTTTCGCCAGCCAATCCTCGTACTCCTTGATGAGCGCGGGATCGCTCGGGCTGGGATAGAGTTCGCTGGCCTTCCACTTGCCGGTGGCGAGCTTACCCTTGGTCCAGATGTCATGCAGTTCGGTGATCTTGGCGCGCTCGGCGGCCTTCTCTACCACGTGCGGCGGGATGAAGGTCAGTCCCTCGCGGTCGCCTACCACCACGTCGCCCGGCATCACGGTCGTGCCGCCGATGCGGATCGGCACGTTCATGCCCATCAGCATTACGTCTTTGATGGCGGAGACGTGGAAGCCGCGCACGTAGATCGGCTTGTTCTGCGGGTAGATGCCGTCGAGGTCGCGCACGCCGCCGTCGATCACGTAACCGTTGCCGGTGGCTGTGATGATGGCCGTGGAGAGGTTGTCGCCGGCAAACGTGCCGCCTTCGATCTTGCCGAACATGTCGACCACCAGCACGTCGCCCGGCTGCAGGGAGTCGATCACGCGCTGGTTGTCATTCTTGCCCAAGCCGCGCTCCTTGGCGTCGGCTTCGATCACCTCGTCCACGTCGGGCCGAACCGGCATGAATACGGCGGTGAAGGCGCGGCCTACCAGCTTGAGCTCCGGATGGACGATCTGGAATCCTCCGGCCCACTGGTGCTCGAAGCCTTCGGCCCGCAGCGGCCCCCAGAGCATCTCCGACGAGGCGCCCTGGAGCATCTCGAGGTACTTGTCCGGGACCTTCGGACGGCCGTCTTCAAACCGGCCGAAGGGGTTTCTAGCGGTGTATTTGATCAGCTCCTCTTTGCCGAAGCCGTCGACCTGGGCGGACGCGGCCACGGTGAAAAGCAACAGAGACAGGCCCAACTTCCTCATGGGCATGGATCGTAGCACAGCGCGGGCGGCGGCGGCGCGGGTTCACGCGGACATCGCAGCGCCAGCGCGCGGCGCGGCGCGTCCGGAGCTCCAGAGCAGGCCGATATTCTCCCGGATCGTTGGTTCGGCGTTCCTGATTTTCGAGATGCGGTCCGTCCTTCTAGGTAGTAACCTCTACATTTGTCTCCGATTTTCTGTAAGCGTGCGAAGCGCTGCGCTATTGCTGAACCCGAATGCGATTGAGGATCGCCATCACAGACGCCGGCCGCGACTTGGCGTATGGCTTCCGCACGTTGTTGCGCCATCCGCGATACGCGTCGATGGTGGTGTTGACGATGGCGGTTTGCATCGGCGTCAACAGTGCGGTGTTCAGCATCGTGGACTCCGTGCTGCTCAGTCCTCTGCCTACGCCTGACTCCGATGCGCTCGTTTTGATGGGAAATCGCTACCCGCGCGTCGGCGCCGGCGAGGTCCTCTGGAGCGCCGGGGGCGACTACGTCGATCGCCAACAAGCGGTCACGACGCTCCAGAGCCAAGCGCTTTTTCAGTCCATTTCAAGAACGCTCGAGTCCGAGGACGGCGCCGAGCGACTGCCCGGTATGGAGGCCACACCCTCGCTTTTTCAAACACTTCGCGTGTCGCCCCAAATTGGCCGCGTATTCGACCAAAGCGAGGGCGAGGTCGGAAACCACGAGAAAATCATCCTCAGCCATGCCCTTTGGCAGCGTTTGTTTGGCGGCGACCCGAAGGCCCTCGGGCGCGAGGTCCGCTTCAACGGGCGGCCGCACGAGATCGTGGGCGTGATGCCGCAGGGCTTCCTGTTCTTCGATGCCGAGGTCTCTTTTTGGATTCCGCTGGCGCTGACCGAGCGCCAGAAGCAGGCCTACCACTCGAATAACTGGTTCCACATCGGCCGGCTCCAGCCCGGCGCTTCGATCGAGCAGGTGCAGGCCCAAGTGGACGCCCTCAACGCCGCCAACCTCGAGCGCTTCCCAGAAATGCGGGAGGTGGTGCTCAACGCCGGTTTTGAGACGCGCGTGATTCGCTTGCGCGACCACCTCGTCCGCGACATCAAACCCAGCCTGCATCTGCTGTGGGGCGGCGCCGGACTGCTGCTGCTGATTGGAGCGCTCAATGCGGCGGGCCTCATCGCGGCTCGCTCGAGCGCGAGCGTCAAGGAGTGGGGGACGCGGCTGGCGCTTGGCGCCTCCCTGGGAAGGCTGGCGCGACAGATTGCGACGGAAAACGTGGCGCTGGCGTTGGTTGGCGGCGCGCTGGGGCTAGGGCTGGCGGCGGGGCTGGTGGCCTCGCTGGGAGCGCTGCGGCTCGGCGCGTTCCCGCGCGCCGCGGAGGTCGCTGTCAACTTCGATACGGCCGTGTTTGCCCTGGCGACGGCGGTCTTCGCCGGACTGTTCATCGCGGCATTCACCTGCGGCCATCTGCTGCAGCTAGGGCTGGGCCGCTCGCTCACCGATTCCGGTCGGTCGGTCGCCGGCGGCCGCCATGCCGGCCTGTTGCGCAAGGGGCTGGTCGTTTCGCAGGTCGGGTTGACGTTCGTGGTGATGACCAGTGCGGCGTTGCTGCTGGCGAGCTTTTGGGAACTGCTCGAGGTCGAGCCCGGCTACGCGGTCGAGCGCGTCTGGACCGCCACGACGGCGGCTCCGCGCTCACGCTACCCCGGACAACCCGAACTCAGCGCGCTCACGGCCCGCTCGCTCGAAGCCGTGCGAGCGTTGCCGGGCGTGAAGGCCGCCGGCGCCGTCAGCGCGATCCCCTTGTCAGGGAGTTTCATCGACAGCGTGATCCTGGCCGAGGGGTATTTCCTGCGGCCGGGCGAATCCGTCATCTCGCCAATCTACCTCGAGGCGACGCCGGGCTACTTCGAGGCGATGAGCATCGAACTGCTCGAGGGGCGCGACTTTGATGCGCGGGATACGCCGGACTCCGAGCAGGTGGTGATCATCGACGAGGGGCTGGCGGAGAGGTTCTGGCCCGGCGCCGACCCGATCGGCCGGCGGATGTACCAGCCGACGCTGCCGGATCTGGCCCGCGTCGATGAGCACACGAACTGGCTGACTGTGATCGGCGTGGTGGAGCGGGTGCGCATGAAGAATCTGGCGGGCACGGACAACGAGGCCGGCGCCTACTATCTGCCGTTTTCGCAGTCGCACCCGCGCAACTTCACCTACGCGCTCGCGATGGAAGCGGAGTCGCCCACGCCGCCCTCCCGGCTGCGCTCGGTCTTCGCCGAGATGGACCCGACCCTGGCGCTTTTCGACATTCGGACGATGGCCGAACGGGCTTCCTCCTCGCTGGCGACCCGCCGCTCCATCCTGACCCTCTTGCTGGGCTTTGGCGGCGTATCGCTGTTCCTGGCCGCCGTGGGGGTCTACGGCGTGCTCTCGTACCTGCTGGTGCAGCGGCGCCGCGAGGTCGGCATTCGGATGGCGGTCGGCTGCACGCCGGCCGGCGTCTTCTGGTTATTCCTGCAGGAAGGGGCGATGCTGGTGGGAATCGGGGTTCTGGGCGGGCTCGGAGCGGCTGCGCTGGGACAGCGGGCGCTCGAGGGGCTGCTTTACGGGGTGCGCCCGCTCGAACCGGTCGTCATCGCCCTGGTGATCCTGCTGCTGACGGCGATCTCCTTCATGGCGGTCGTCGCGCCGGCGTGGGGGGCGGCGCGCACCGACCCCAGCCGGGCGCTGAGTGAGCAGTAGCCGCCCGAAGGGCCGTACGCACGGACCTCCGGGCGGAGCCGCTTCAGAAGCGGTAGCGGACCTTCGCCGTTACCTGACGCCGCGTCCCGTAGAAGCAGTCGCCACGGGCCAGACAGGTCCCGACGTAGACCTTGTCGCCAACGTTTGCAGCGTTTACCGAGAAGCGCCAGCTGCGCAGCTCATACCCGAACATCAGGTCGAACAGCGTGTACTTGGGGGTGCGCAAGCTGTCGGCGCCGTCGAACGACGAGCCGGTGTAGCGGATGCCTCCGCCCCCGCTAAAGATTCCCTGCACGCCTTCGAGTTGGAAGCTCTTGATCGCCCACAGCGACCCGGCATGCTTGGGAACCGACGGCAGCCGAAAGCCCTGATCGCCCGCATTGCTCTCGGAGATGCGCGCGTCGAGGAACGTGTAGTTGGCCAGCAGGTCCACTCGGCCTGGCGTCTGCGAGCGCGCTTCGAGCTCGAAGCCGCGGATGTGCGCCTCTCCCAGCTGCACCTGATTGAGCGGGTTGGTCGGATCCGGGGTCAGGCGATTCTGTTCGCGGATGTCGAAGGCCGAGCCTTGCAGCAGCGTGCGGCCTCCGCCGGGCTGGAACTTCGTACCGATCTCCCACTGCTTCGCGCGAATCGGGTCGTAGGCGGTGTTGTTGATGTCCGTGCCGGCCAGGGGCTGGAACGATTGCGAAAAGCTGAAGTACGGCGCCACGCCGTTGCCCAAGTTGTAGACCACGCCGGCGCGCCCGGTGACGGCGCCGTCCTCGTTGCGGCTGGTCGGGTCTCCTTCGGTCTCCGATCGCGCCCAGTCCTTGCGCACGCCGAGCATCGTGGAGAGCTTGTCGGTGAGCCGCATGTGGTCTTGCGCGTACAAGCCGGTCTGGCTCTCGCGAGTCTGCGGCGAACGGTTCAGCGCCGGGACTGTGTAGTTGCCGTAGACCGGCTCGAAGACATCGATCGGATCCGCCGAGCCGAAGCCGATGAGCTGGTCGATCGTCGCCTTCTGGTAGTCGACGCCGGCGACGACGGTGTGCCGCACCGCGCCGGTGTCAAACGTCGTCTCCGATTGCGTATCGACGACCGGACTGGTGGTGTCGGGTTGGCTGATGTAGACCGTGCGCGGCAGCGTGCGCCCATCGGGTTCGAGCATGGGCGTGGGCCGGAACCGGCTGTAGATCGAGCGGTAGGAAGCCTGGCTCTGCGTGTAGTTGAAGTTCTGCCGGATGGTCCACCGGCTGTTCACTTCATGGGCGAACAGGTAGCCGGCGGCGGTCTGCTCGGTGCGGTATTCGTCGAAGCCCGGCTCGCTGATGAAGGTGTCGGTGGGAATCCGGCCCAGCCCCGCCGGGTTGGGCAGCAGCGTCCCTTCCCAGGGGAAGAAGCCGACCGAAGAGCCGGTCTTGTCCTGCTGGAAGTTGGTCAGCACGGTCAACGAGGTGCGATCCTGCGGCCGCCAGGTCAACGATGGGGCGACCACCAAGCGGTCTTCGGGGACGAACTGGACCTGGGTGTTGCTGTCGCGGGCGACGCCGATGAAGCGGTAGAACAGCTTGTCTCCGTCTCCCAGCGGCCCGGTCGCGTCCACGCCGACCTGCCGGCGCTGGTAGTTGCCGACCTGGACCTCGATCTCACGCGCATGCTGCCGTTGCGGGCGTTTGGAGACGGCATTGATGACGCCGCCGAAGCCGCTCTGCCCAAAAAGGACCGACGAGGGCCCGCGCATGACCTCAATTCGCTCGAGCGAGAAGGGCTCCGGGCGGACGTTGTTGTAGTAGCCAAAAAACATCCGCAGCCCGTTCAGGTACTGCCCGGCGCTGTCGCTGGCGCGCACGATCGCCCAGTCGCCGCGTACGTCAAAGCCGTAGGGCTCGGCGGAGACGCCGGCGGTGTAGCGCAGGGCGTCGACCACGCGCAGCACGGCCTGCTGCTCAAATTGCTCGCGCGGGATGATCGTGATCGCCTGCGGCGTCTCGAGCAACGGCACGTCCATTTTGGTGACCACGCCGGAAACCGCGTCCACACTGGCCGTCACGTCCACGCTTTGCGTCAGCACGGGCGGCGCCAGGGTGATCTGGAGCGTGAGGGTCCGGTCCGGCTGCAGCGTGATGGGATGGGTCTTCTCCGCCAGCCCGGGGGCGCGGACGACCAGGGTGTAGGCGCCGGGCGTCAGGTTCTCGAGGGCGAACTCGCCGTCCGACGATGCGCTGGTCCGCGCGGCGACCGCGCCGGCGGTGGTGCGAGCCTGCACGGCCGCTTCTGCGACCGCCGCGCCCGATGTGTCCGCCACGCGCCCGCGCACCGCGCCGACGCCCGTCTGCGCGGCCAGGGGAGCGAGACTCCACCATCCGATGGCGGCGCACCAGAGCAGGTGCATCCGAAATATGCCTGTCATTGTTCGTTCTCCTTGAGGCGCAGGGGCGCCCGTCCCCGGGGTTTTGCCCGCCGGGGATCTTCCATCCATCTATCCGCGGAGAAGTGTGAGAACGACTACAATGAGGGCGCTCTTACGGCTTCTCCGCCGTAGGACACGGGTCGGGCGGTTGCCCTGCCAAAGACGGCCGTCCGACCCCTCTCCGAAAACTCTTCAGACTGTCGACTGGACCTGCCGGCTCGAGGTCGGCTCGGTCCGCTTGCGGCGCGCCCAGCGTTTGCTCAGCACGCGGTTCCACCACATCAAAAAACCGGTGACGAACAGGAACGCCGGGCTCAAGCCCAGCGCGACCCAGAGCGCCTTGACCGGCCAGCCGCCGAAATTACCGAAGTGCAGCTTTCCCAACCAGCCCAGCGCCTGATCGGCGGCGGCGCGCTGTTCGGGACGGTCCACGCGCAGCACCTCTCCGCTGTAAGGGTTCATGTGGACGTAGGTCGACTCCGGATGGCCCTCGGCCTCCTCGGGAACCAGATACAGCGTGGCCAGATGTTCTCCTTCGTGGTGGGGCAGGCCCACCCAGTCGATCCGTTGCCCTGGAGCGGCGGCGCGCGCTCTCTCGGCGAGCGCATCGACCGGCAACATCTCGGCGCGGTCGCCGGGGTCGGCGACCGCGGGCGGCGGCGCGCCCGCCGGCAGCACCGCTCTCGCGATCGCGGCAAACGGCTGCGGGAAGGCGAAGTACGCCCCGGTGATCGCCCAGATGAGGACAAAACAGACCAGCCACGCGCCGCCGGCGGTGTGCAGGTCCCAGTTGAAACGCTTCCAGCCCACTCCGGGGTTGACGGCGAGCGCGCGGCGCCACTTCGTCGGGCCCGGCCACCAGATCAGCGCTCCGCTCAGGCACATCAGCGCCAGCAACAGCCCGCCCACGCCGTTCACCAAGAAACCGGTCGTTCCGGAAAACAGGTAGAAGTGAAAGTCTTGCAGGAAGATCCAAAACGAGGTCGTCGCCTGCACCTCTTCGAGGAATTGCGGGCCGTACGGGCTGATCAGCGTCAGCCGGTTGTCGGCCTCCTTTTCCACCCAGACGTCGTGCGCCAGATCCGGGCGCCCTGGATCGCGAATCCATGCAACCTTGTAGCCGGGATAGCGCTCGGCGGCGAGAGCGCGAACCTGTTCGAGTGACGCTCGCTCGCCGCTGGCCGGCACCGAGCGAGCCGCGCTTGGATAGGCGGCCTCGATCTCCTCGCGGAAGACCAGAGCGCTGCCCGTAATGCTCATTAGTAGGATGTAGAGGCCCACTCCAACACCGGCCCAGAGGTGGATCCGGAACAGCAATGCGCGCAGCCGCGTCCGCCGCGGCCTGCGCCAAAATGCTCGAAACCGGTCTTGCATAAGCGGGGTGCTGCAGCAGCAGGTATATATGCAACTCAGTTGCATAAGTTCCACCGTACGCGAGCGGCTGTCCGTGTGTCAACACCAGGAAAGCCGCGTAGCGTTTCCGTCCGGCGAGTCGGAAATCGCGCCGTCCCAGCGCGAGCGGCCTATAATGGCGCAGGAGTTCCCAGATGAGCCAGCTCTCTCGCCGATCGTTTCTCACCTCCGCCGCCGGTCTTGCCGCCGCGCCGGCGTTCCTGGCGGACTACCACCGCCTCGCCGCCGCCGACCGCAAGAAGGTCAAGATCACTGACATCAAGACGATGATGCTCAACGGCCCGCGCACCTACACGCTGGTCAAGATCGAGACCGATGCGGGCCTTTACGGCAACGCCGAAGCCTACGGCTCGCCCGGCCTGGGGATTCGTGAAGCTATCGAGGGCGTCAAGGAGTCGTTGATCGGCAAGGACCCGCTGGAGATCGACGTCCTCTACACCGGCTACCGCTACACCGACGGCAGCGCGCACCACCAGCAGCGCGCGATGAGCGGTATCGAGATGGCTTTGTGGGATCTGGCCGGCAAGATTCTCAACACGCCCACCCATAGCTTGTTGGGCGGCAAGTTCCGCGACAAGGTGCGGCTCTATGACCACTCCACGCCGCGGGACTTTTTTGACAAATCCTATCTGCGCGATTGGGCGGCCGAGGTGAAAGAGATGCCGAACGGCATCAAACAGCACAAATTCGGCCCGCTGCGGAACAAGCCCGGCGAGGACCCCGGAAAGGATCCCGCCAACCGGATGCTGTCGTCGGCGGAGATTCGCAAGATGGCCGAAGGCTACCAGAATGTCCGCGAGGCGCTGGGCTGGGACCACGAGATCCTGATCGGCTGCCACTGGGAATTCGATCTGCGTTCGGGCATCGAACTCGCCAACCTGCTCAAGCCGATCAAGCCGCTATTCCTCGAAGATCCGCTGCCCGTCGCTTATTCGGAGAGCTGGCGGCGGCTGGTGGATGTCTCGCCGGTGCGCATCTGCACGGGCGAGAACTGGTTCCGCCGGGCCGACGCGCTGCCGTTCGTGGTCAACGCCGCGATCGACATCCTGCACCCGGACCTGCGCAACTCCGGCGGCTTTCTCGAGAACAAGCGCATGGCCGACCTGGCCGATCTCTACTTCCTGCCGATGGCGAACCACAACACCGGCAGCATCGTGAACGGGATGGCGACGGTGCACTGGGCGTCGACAATCCGCGACTATCTGGCCTGCGAGACCGTCTTCTTCCAGCGCGACTGGATGGATGACGTCATTTTGCACGACGAGCCGCTGTGCGTGGACGGTTTCGTCACGGTTCCCGACAAGCCGGGCTTGGGCATCGAGCTGAATCGCGAAGTGGTCGAGGCGCACCTGGTGGAAGGCGAGAAGTGGTGGGGCTAGCCATCGCTAGCGGAACAGCATCGCCAGATCGCCGGTGCGGCGCAACAGGTTGAGCCGGGCGCGCTGCTCGGCATAGCGCGACTCATAAAGCCGCTGCCAGGCCAGCGATTCCTCTACGCGCGCCTGCTCGACGGCATCGAGCGCCGCGCGGCCTTCCTCGAGTTGGGCGAGCGCCACCTCGACCTTCTCGCGAGCGAAATCGAGTTCCATGCGGGCGATCTGACGGGCGCCCTCGGCCTGTTCGACGGCTTGGAAGAGCTGGATCGATTCGAGTTGGATGCCGCTGCGGCGGGCGTCCAGCTCGAGTTCGGCTCTTTGCTGGTCGATCTGCGCCTTCGCCACGCGTGCGGAGACGTCGCGGCTGCGGAACAAGGGCACGCGCAGCGCGATGCCTGCCTGGGCGTTGTGGCGCTGGAAGCGGTTGAAAAACTCTTCGTAATTGTTGAAGCGGGTGAGCAGCGAGTACTGGCCGACGAAGTCCAGCCGCGGCATCGAGGCGCCTTTTTCGGCCTTGACGGCCATTTCCTTGGCGGCGACGTTGGAGGCGAGGCTGTCGAGCTCCGGGCTCTGCTCTGCGGCGCGCGCGGCGCTTTCTGCGGGGCTGGTCGGCTCGCGGCCGGCTTCGAGTTCGCCCTCGCCCAGGGTGCTGACGGCGACGGCCGGGTCGAGGCCGAGGTAGGAGGCGAGCGTCGCTTCGAGGCCGCGGCGGCGGCTGCGTTCGAGTTCGAGCAGGCCCTCGGCGCGCACGCGTTCGAGCTTTGCGCGCGAAGCGTCCAGCGGCAGCGCGCGGCCTTCCCTCACACGCAGCGCCATCGTCTCTTCGATTGACCGGAAGCGCGGGATGCGTTCGCCGAGCAACTCGATCAGGCGGTCGGACTCATCGAGATCGAGCCAGGCGGCGGCGATGCGGTAGGCGACCTCATCTTCCTTGGCTGCGGCGCCGTAGCGAGCGGCTTCGGCGCTCGCCTGGGCTTCCTTCACGCGCGCCTGCGCGGAGCGGTCGAAGATCGTTCTCCGCGCCGAGGCCTGCACGGCCGCCGGTGTCGCCCCTTCCACGCTCTGCGGGATGCCGTCGGTCCAGCCAAGGCCCGAGCCGGCGAAGGCCTGTATGGCGAAGGCGCCTTGGGCGACCGCGATGGAGCCGGCGGCGCGTTCGGCGTCAATGCGGGCGAGCAGCAGGTCGGGGTTCTGCTCGAGCGCCAGCTTGACGGCTTCGTCCAGCGTCAGCGAGCGGGTCTGCGCCGCCAGTGAGACGGCGAAAGAAAGCGCGATGGTCAAAAAGATCTTATTCACGGCGGAGTGCTTCCACGGGGTTGAGTTCGGCGGCGCGGGCGGCCGGCAGCAGGCCGAAAACGGCGCCGACCAGGCCGGAGACCAGTGCTGCCAACAGGATCGACAGGCCGGAGATGGGGATCTCGAGCCCGGCGAGTTGCGGCATGTCGAGCGTTGCCAGCAGGCGGCGGGCGGCGAGCGGGATCGCCACGCCCACGGCGATGCCGCACAGCCCGCCGAGCAGGCTGATGCCGACGGCTTCGAACAGGAACTGCATCTTCACCTGCCGACGCGTGGCGCCGACGGCCATGCGCAGCCCGATCTCCTTGGTGCGTTCGGCAACCGCGATCAGCATGATGTTCATGATGAAGATGCCGCTGATGGACAGCGTAATGCCCGCCACCAGCAGCAGCACGACGGTGAGGGCGGCCGAGATCTGGCGCGCTGCGTCGAGCACGCCGGTGAGGCTGTCGACGCGATAGAGCGAGCCGGGTCGGTGGCGGGCTTCGAGCGTTTGGCGAATGAGCTCGCCGGCGCGCTCGACCTCGCCCTGCGAGCGCACCGAGACGTACAGCGGGTCCAGCCGCTCGACCGGCTGGAAATACTGGATGACGGTGATGGGGATGAGCGCGCTGTTACCGGCGACTTCGGACTGGCCAAAGGTCTCGACGCGCTCTTCAAAAACGCCGATGACGCGGAAGTCGAGCCCGCGGATCTTGATGGAGCCGCCGACGGCCGCCGCTGGCGAGGCGAAGAGTTTCTTGGCCAGCGCCGGGGTGAGCAGCGCGACTTTGTTGCGCTCGGCGAGGTCGTTTTCGTCAAAGAAGCGGCCGGCGAGGATGCGCAGGTTGCGGACCTTGCGATAGTCGACATTCGAGCCCAGGACGCGGATCTGCTGCGGGCGGCCGTCGACAGGCGTCCAATCCCAGGCGCTGATAACGCCCGCCGCGGCGGAGGCTGTCTCTCCCAGGCGCTGTTTGATCGCCTCGAGGTCGGCGAGGTTGATGTAGTCGGCCTCGGCGCCGGACACGTTGCCGCCGGCCTCATAGTAGGCGTAGATCAGGTTCGAGCCGACGCCCTCGATCTGGGCGATGACGAAGTTGCGGCCGGCCAGCGCGACGCTCACGACGGCGATGACCGAGGCGTTGGCGATGAGCATGCTCAGGCCGGTGAGCAGGGTGCGGGCTTTGTTCGCCGCCATGGCTTGCACGGCGAAGCGCAGCGCTTCGACGAGGTCGCGGCGTTTCTCGCCGGAGGCGCTCATAGCTCCTTGAGCAGCTTGCGCGCGTTGGAATAAGGCTCGGCGTCCGGCGCGTGGAGGGGAGTTTGCAAGTAGCGCTCGAGCAGGCGGCGGGCTTCGGCGTCGTTGCGTCCGGCTCGGATCAGCGCCTTGGCTCGCGCGTACCAGGTTTCGGGCTCGTCAGGCGCGGCGGCGAAGAGGCGGTCGCTTTCTTCATGGCGACCTTGGCGGGAGAGGAAGCTCGCCAGGCTGAGCTGGTGGCCGACGTCGTCCGGGTCGATGCGAACGGCTTCGCGCAGGGCCTCCTCGGCGGCGGCCGGGTCGTCATTCTTCTCGTGCACGACGGCCTGAGCGCGCAGACCTGCCCCAGCGTCTACCGCGCGGATCTGTTCGAGCATCGCCTCGGCCTTGTCCAGGCCCCCGCCGACGATGCCGGGCGCGTGGACGTAGTAGTCGAACAGCGACTGCATCGCGGCGAGGTTTTTCGGGTCGAGCTCGATGGCTTTGGCGAACTCGTCGCGTACTTTCTTCGCCAGTGACAGCGCCCCGAGCTTGGCGAAGCCGGTGGCGCGCTCGGCTTTGCGGCCCCAGGCGCGGCCCAGCCACAGGCGATACACGGAGTTGTCGGGCTCGATCTCGACAGCCTTCTCGAATGCGTCGCCGGAGGCGCCGTAGTCCTCTTCCACGAAGGCCTCCACGCCCTTGTCGAAGCACGCCTGCGCCGGCGGGCAGGCTGCTGCCGCCTCCAGGCTCAGCGCGATTCCTACGACGATCCACAGAGCCGCTCTCATCGCACCGCTCCTTCTGAGACGGCGACCAGTTGTCCTTCGCTCAGCGCCTCCGCCGCGGGGAGGAGCACCGCTTGGTTCTCGGCGACTCCGCCGCGGATCTCGATACGATCGGCGCTGCGGACGCCGGTTTCCACGCGCGTCCGGCGGGCGTGGGAGGCCTCGTCGACAGTCCAGACGAACTCGCCGTTTCCGTCGCGCTGGACGGCCTCACGCGGCAGGCTGGGTACGTTGGCGGCGAAGTCGGTGCGGATGGCGATGTCGACGGTGAGGTTGGGGATCAAGCCTTCGGACTTGCCGTCGACCAGACAGCGGATCTCGCCCACGCGACGGGTGTCGAGCTGGATGATCTCGGTCGGCAGCCGCTCGACGGTGCAGGTCCAGGCGCGGTTCGGGTAGGCGTCGGCGGTCAGTCGCGCTTCGGCGCCGAGGCGGACGCGGCCGATTTCGGGCTCGTCGACGAAGATGGCCGCCTCGACCTCGCCGCCGCCGGCGAGACGCGCGACCAGTTGCCCGGGCGCGACGAACTCGCCCGGGCGGACGGCCAGCGAGTAGATCCGTCCGGCCGCCGGCGCCCGCACGACGGCCGAGCTCAGGTCGCGCTCGGCGAGGTCGACCGAAGCCTCGGCCTCACGCACGGAGGCGCGGGCGCCGGCGAGCGCGGCGGGGTCGGGCTGCGCTTGGAGCTTCTGGCGTAGCGCCTCTTGGTCGTTGCGCAGCTCCAGGATCTGCTTGTCGAGCTCGGCGAGTTCCAGCCGCGGCGCCGCTTGCCGCTCAACCAGCCGCTCGGTTGCCGCTCGATCGGCCAGCAACGCATCGATCGAGCCCTGCAGCGCGGAGATGCGGATCTCGAGATCGGCGCGCTCGGCCGGCGGCAATCCCGCTTCAAGGGCCCGAACCCGCGCTTGCGCGGCTTCGAGCCGGGCCTGGGCGCGAGCGTGTTCGGAGCGGGCTGGGCCGGCGTCGATCGTGGCAAGCGTCCGGCCGCCCTGGACGGCGTCGCCGACGCGCACGGGCACCCTCAGCACCCGGCCTGCGGCGCCGGCGTAGACTTCGAAGCGCTCAGCGGCCTCGATGCGGCCGTTGGTGGTAAGAATGCTGGCGACGTCGGCGCGCTCCACGCGCACGGCGGAGACGGCCGGCGCTTCCGCCGGCCCGGAGATCAGCCAATAGCCGCCTGCGACCAGAGCCGCCAAAACGAGAACTCCGAGTACTTTCGTCATGGCGCCGAGGTTGCGCCGGCCGGCGGGTTCTCCACCACCGAAAAGTCCCACACCCGCAAGTCGAGTTCGCCGGGGGTGAAGTCGATGAGCGCATACTCGCCGGGCTCGAGGTCGTTGATCGGCCAGACACGGTAGACGCCGGAGGCGAGCTGCTGCCGAAAGACCTCGACCTCCTCGAACTCCTCGAACGTCTCCTTGCTCACCGGGTGGATCTGAACCGTCTGGACCAGCCTGCGGTCATCCTTGGCCGCCTCGAGCCGCACGATGCCGAACTGCGCGAGCTTGCTTTGGCGGACGAAGAAGACCGGCTTGCGCTCGGTGGTGGCGAAACGGGCTTCGGCGCCTTCGACCATCAGCAGGTTCTTGCCGGCGACGATCGGCAGAGGCGAGACCACTTTCAGGATGCCGCGCTTGAGGCTCTTGTCGGTGATGACCTCGGACTGTTCGAGCGGGGTCGCTTCCTCTTCGAGATAGAAGTAGATCCCGTCGTCGATGGGGACGTTGTGCAGTTCGGTCCGCGCCTTCCGCTCGGCGACCCGTTCACGGGCGCTCTCGGCGCGCAGCTGCTCGATGCGGTCCTCCTTGCGCTCGACGGTCTTGGCGGTTTTGTCGAGGTCGACCAAACTGAGCGGGATCTCTTCCCAGGCGCTGCGCTCGAGGCTGTAGTAACGGACTCGGTCGCCCTGGACCTCGTACTCCCGCACCAGCATCTCGCTTCCGCCCTTGAGGAAGAGCTGGATGCGTTGGGCGACCAGCGAGGACGCCAACAGCGAGATGATCAGGGCGCACCTGAGAAGCACGGCGGTCGTTCGTCCTCCTGCTTATCCTAACGTGCGGGACGGGCGTGCGGTTGCGACGCCGTCGGTCCTCCGGAGGCCTGGAGTTAGGAATTTTAGCGGAAGACGGGCGAGCGCAGGCCGGCCAAGCGGGTGGCCAGGCGCAGCAGGTCGCCGCCGGCTGAGTCGTGCTCGAGCGGAGGGTGATCCACGAGCGCGTCGCCGAGGATGATGGTGGAGCCGTCGGGGCCGAAGGCGCGGTTGCGCACAACATAGCGCTCGGTCAACTCGAAGCGCTCGGTCAGGCGGGTATGGTCCTCGACCACGCAGCGGGTGAGGCGAACCTTCGACCCGATAAGGCAGCCCGCGCCGATCCAGACGGGCCCTTCGACGACGGCGCCCGGCTCGATGCGGCTGTCCGCACCGATCCAAACCGGTCCATGGATTGATGCGTCGGACCAGTTCGCACGTGGACTGGAAGTGCGCACTCCGGGCGCCTGCTCGGGAGTCGGCGGGGCCACGCCCGCGACTTCGCCGCGCAGGGCCGCCATGCTCAGCGCCCACCACTGATCGAGGTTGAGCACGGGCCGCCAGTCGACTGAAGCCGGCAAACGCGCAGCCTCTTCCCAGCGGATGGGCCGGGTCTCAGGCGGGGGCAGGACGGCCAAGCGCGAGCCCGCCGATCCGGCGAAGCGGACGGCCCCGTCAAACTCGCGGATCAACGCCCCGGCGTCTGCGTCGGTCCAGCCGGGGGCTTCGAAGTAGAGCGTCGGCTCGTTGTCATCGCAGCCGTCCAGACCCGCTGCGAGTTGGTCTTCGACCGGCGACCCCGGCTGCGAGGAGATGTGCGAGATCAGCGCCCCGAGTCGTCTGCCGTCCCGAAAGTAGTCGCTGACCTCGTTGGAGAAGCATTCATGCAGAAGCGTGATGCGGCTGACGCCGGTTTGCGCCAGCCGAACCAGCAGCGGTTCGATCAGCGGAGCGCCCAGCACCGGAACCATGGCCGGAGAGGCGGTCAAGGTCAGCGGACGCAACCCGGGTGCTGACTGCGGGAGTCGCAACAACGCTCGCATAGCTCAGGCCTTCACTGGCTCTGCTCGGACGACCCGGGACGGCCCGCCGTCCGGCTCGAGCGGCCGGCGCCCGAACCGACCTCTGGGGCGGCGTTGGACGCCGGCCTTGGACTGAGTTGGATCGCCAGCGCGGTCAGGCTCATCAGCCAACGGCCGCGATCTTCCTGGCTGGACTGGGGGGTGATTCTAGACATGCAGCGCTCCTGGGGCCGGGCCAATATCGACTCGCCACAGAGTCCTTATCGGCCCCAGGAGCGGCGAACTTAGCCTTCGGTGGTCTCCGGTTGCTTCTCGACGACCTCGACGACCTCGGCGGCGTCGTGGCGCAAGCGAGAAGCGGCATCGTCGGCGATCTGGCGACCCTTCTCATAGAGGGTCTTGCCCTTCTCGACCACCCCGCGGCCGCGATCGACCGCCGTGCCGGCAGCCTCTCGACCCTTGGAGTAGACCTCGCGGCTGCGCTCAGCGGCCTGGCGACCGGCCTCGTAGGCCCGCCGGCGACCTTCCTCGGCGCGTCGGCGAACCACTTCGCGGGTCTCTTGTCCGCTTTGCGGAGCGAGCAGCAGCGCGCCCACTGCGCCTAAAACTCCTCCGGCCAAGAACCAGACCAAACTGGATCCGCTGTCATCGTAGTGCTCAGACATACCTTTCGTTCCTCCGTTACTCGGTTGAGTATAGCGTTCCGGTCGAAGCGGTCTTCCGGGCTAGGGCGCCGGCGTAAAGTGGGCGCGACGATTCTGGCTCCAGCAGGCCTCGTTGGGGGCGTTGCACTGTGGCTTCTCCTCGCCGTAGCTGACCGTGCGCATGTTGGCGGCGGGCACGCCTTGCGAGACGAGGAAGTCACGCACGACGGCGGCGCGGCGGTCGCCCAGAGCCAGATTGTACTCGTTCGAGCCGCGCTCGTCGCAGTGGCCTTCGATGAGCACCCGGCCGCTGGGGTAGTCGGCGAACAGCATCTTCAGCAGAGTGGCGTTTTGGATCAACGTATTCTGCTCCGACGGCGGGATGTCGGCCTGGTCGTATCCGAAATAGATGTCGCGGATCTCGTCGATGCGCTCGGTCATGCTCGGCAACAGGTCTTCGGAGGTGACGCCGGGGCGACGGCCGCCGAGGCCTTCGTCGGCGCGGGAGGGCATCACGGTCAGTTTCGCCGTAGCGGTGGCTTCGCCGCCAATGCCGGAGACGGTAAGCCGGAACAGCGTGTCGGCGGTCGGCGAGACCTCCATCATGCCGGTCGTTTCGACCGAGCCGGCGCCAGGGGCGATCTCAGCGCGCGTGGCGCCGGTCGAGCGCCAGCGGAGGATGGCTTTTTCGCCGGCGAGGATGCGCGCCGGCTCCACCTCGAGCACCGCGGTCGGGGCCGGGGCTGTGCGAGCCGGAGGCGGCGAGGTGTCCAGCGGCGCCGGCGGCAGAACCGGAGCTTTCTTCTTGCCGCAGCCGGCGGCGATCAAGAAAGCGAGCAAAGTGAACGACAAGACGAAATAGCGAGCTGAGGGCATGTGACTTCTCCGTGTCTTTGGGGCTTTGTGTCCGTTAGATCTCTATCGTAGGCGCGAACCGTCTGCAGCGACAGCGGGCGCTGCAGGTGAGTGGGGTTTTAGGATGTCGCGAACAGCCGCGCGACTGCGGCGAATACAATCCGGCACGCCAATCCCGTCGTACCCGTTCCCGGACAGGTAGAGGCCGGGTAGCCGTTGCAGGCGGCCTTCGATGGCGCGAACTTTTTCTGCGTGGCCGACCGTGTACTGCGCCATCGAGCGTTCCCAGCGCGAAAAGCGGGCCGCGATCGGTGGAGCGCTAAAGCCCATGATTTGTTGCAGGTCCGCGCCGATTGCTTTCTCGAGGGACTCGTCCGAGGACGAGAGCATCGACTCGGCCTTTTCCCCGGCGATGAAGGCTCTGAGCAGCGGTTTGTCGTCCGGGGCGCGGTCGTTGAACTTGGTGTTGACCCAGGTGCAGGCCGAAAGCAGTCGGCCTTCGGCGCGCGGGACCAAGAAACCGAACCCGTCGAGCGCGCGCTGAAACTCCGGCCGCCGGTAGATCAACGCGCCGGTGACGCTCGAGCCGTAGGGGATGGAATCGAGCAACTCGGCCAGCTGCGGATCGGACTGGCGCAGCAACTGCGCAGCCTGCCAGGCCGGCGTGGCGATGATGATGCGCTCTCCCTCGAGCGCTCCGCCGTCCGCCATTTCGAGCGTGAAGCCCTGGCCCTTGCGAGCCACTGAGACGCCTTCGCCCTGCACCACTTCGACGCTGCCGCGGATCTCCTCGGCGAGCCGGTCGGTCAATCGCTGCATGCCGCCCCGCAGGGTCAGAAACAGAGAGCCCGCGGGCTTGGCGCTGCGGTTCTTCCAGCGAGCATGGAACAGCGCGCGCGAGAGGCTGCCGTAGCGCCGCTCGAGTTCCACGAATCGCGGCAGGACACTGCCGACGCTGAGTTGCTCGGGGGCGCCGCCGTACACGCCGGCCAACATCGGCTGCGCGAGATATTCATTAGCCTCGTCGCCGTAGTGGTCTTTGACGAAGTCGGCGACGGAGCGGTCGCCCTGGTTGGCGCGCGGTCGGCGGAACCACTCGAGCGCCATCGCGGCCTTGGTCTTCAAGCTGAGCAACGGACTACGCACGACTGGCAGAATCTTGGTGGGGGCGAGGAACTGGATGCCGTCCGGTAGCGGAATCAGCCTTCCTTTGCGCAGGATGTAGGTTTTCCGATCGGCGTCGTTCGAGCCGATGACCTCGTCGCCCAGTCCGAGTTCGCGGATCAGCTCGAGCGCCCAAGGCTTCTGTGCGATGAAGCTGTCGGGGCCGCCCTCGACCAGACAGCCTTCCACGCGGTCGGTGCGGATGACCCCTCCGAGTCGATCGGCGGCCTCGATCAGGGTGCAGCGCAAACCGCTGTTACGCAGTTCGTAAGCGGCGGCCAGCCCGGAAATCCCCCCTCCAACGATGAGTACGCTGCGCAGTTCGGTCGCCGGGAATGCCTGGTCGGTCATTGCTTCGGCTGGTACTCCCTGACGATCTCGACGACGGCGCGAACGTTCTCCACCGGGGTTTGCGGGATGATGCCGTGTCCCAGGTTGAAGATGTGGCCGGGACGGCCGCCGGCTTGATCGAGGATGGCTTCGACGCGCTTGCGCAGGATCGGCAGCGGCGCGAGCAGCGTCAGCGGATCGAGGTTGCCCTGTACCGCCGGCTTGTAGTCGACGCTGGCCCAGGCCTGGTCAAGCGGAATGCGCCAGTCTACGCCCAGCACGTCGGCCCCGGCCTGGTTCAACAACGGCATGAACGACGAGGCGCCGGTGCCGAAGTAGATGACCGGCAGCCCGATCGTCTGGATCTGGCGGATCAGCATCTGTGTCTGCGGCAGCACATACTCTTCGTAGTCCGCTGGCGACAGGGCCCCGACCCAGCTGTCGAACACCTGAATGGCGTCTACACCGGCTGCGGCCTGGGCGGCGGCGAAGGGGACGATGACCTGCGTGATCTTCTCGAGCAGCCGGTTCCAGGTCTCCGGCTCGGAGTACATCAGGCTCTTGGCGTGAGCGTACTGCCGCGAGCCGCCGCCTTCGATCATGTAGCTCGCCAGAGTGAACGGCGCGCCGACGAAGCCGATCAGCGGCTTCTTGCCCGCCAATTCCTTGCGAACCAATGAAATCGCTTCGGAGACGAAACCCAGGTCGTTGACGTTCGAGGTGACCAGCTTGTCGACATCGGCGGCGGTGCGGACGGGATTGTGGATCACCGGTCCTTCGCCGGCGGCGAACTCGAAGTTCAGGCCCATCGGCTCAAGCGGCAATAGCAGGTCGGCGAAGATGATCGCCGCATCCGGGTCGAGCGCGACCATGGGCTGCATCGTGACCTCAGCGGCGAGCTGAGGCGTACGGCAGATGTCGAGGATTGAGTGCGAGGCGCGGATCTTGCGGTACTCCGCCATGTAGCGACCCGCCTGCCGCATGAACCACACCGGCGTTCGGTCGGCCGGCAGCTTTCGACAGGCTTGCAGAAATGGAGGCAGCACAGACTATGACTATAGAACGTTCTGAAGGAGAAATGGTTTCAGGATGGCTGACGCCACCAGTCCAGCAGACGGTTGGGGAGCCCGGAGGGTTTCTCTTCGGGTTGCGGACGGCTCTTGGCGGGGCTGAGGAGGTCGAGCGGCGTCTGGGCCGGCTGTTCGCCGACAGTGACTACGCGTTGGCGGTCGATGCGGTACGTCCGAGCCGCCCAGCGCCCCTCCTGCTCGACTTGAATCGTGAACGAATAGTCGTCGCCGGAGGGACTCGAAGGCTCATGGACGACGATGGGTAAGCGCCCTTTGAGTCCCCTTTCGAGCTTGATGGTTTGGTAGGCGCTGCGAGACTTGCTCCAACGGAAGACGCGGATACGGTCGAAGTCAGCGTCTTCGATGCCTCGGCTGATCTGGGTCCACAGCCAAGTAGTCTTGGCCTCGCCGGCAGACGGATCGACGACTTGGCCGAGCGCGAAATAGGAGGTGATCCGCCGGCCTTCGGCGTACTGGGCGACTTCGATCGGGATCGCCGGGTAGAGACGCGAACCCAGCGCCCAGCCCGCGTCTCCGGAGTGCAACCGCACAAGCATCCAGGATTCCGGACTGCCGTTGGGGCCGTCGATACGGGCGTGCCGTAGCAAATCGACTTCTTCGTTCTCAGCCAGTTGGTAGATCGTGGGCGAATCGCGGTGCGGTTCCAGGTGGACGTTGAGGATGTCGAACGCGCGCATGCCTCCCTGTGACGGCTCGGAGGCCGCGAGCTTTCGCACCCGTCCCAACAGGCCTTTGGTCTCGGCGGAGATGAGTTCACTTTCGTGAGTCCAACCGGCCAGGCCGGCGGCTGTACGAATCTTTACAGAGCGGCGCTTGCGGCCGACGATTTCCACCGGCGTGCCGAGTGCAACCTGGCCGACGGTCTCCGAGCGCGGCGCCAGCTCGGCGCGGATCGGTAGGGATTTTCTAGCGACGAAAGCGATCTCGGCGCTGGGGGCTTCCGGCTTGGCTTCGCAGCCGGCAAAAGCGCAAAGTACTGCTAGGACTGCCGCAAGCAAGACCGTTTCGAACCGCCGCGTCAGCGGTCCGCCAAGAACATTCATAGAGCGCGGCATGGGCTGCCTGCCAGGAACCGGCGAACGTTGCGGGCGCTCGACCTCGATTCTATCGCCAGAGTACTAGAAAACCACGATGGGGTGGTAGGCGCCCGGCAATCGAATCTCGCCGATGGCGACGAGTCGCCCGCCGGGGCCGATCGCCTTGATGCGCTTGGCCGGGGGTGTCTCGCCAAAACAAGGAATCTGGAAGTCCATGCCGTGGGCGATGCGACCGGCGGTGGCCTCGTCAACCCGATGCGCCGGAAACGACGGCAGCAACTGCGCAGCCGGCGCCAGGGCCTCCTCCAGCCGTTCCTGCTCGGCCAGAGCCTCCAACTCTTCAAAAGTGTGGGCGTCATCCAGCCCGAACTCGCCCATTGATGTCCGTCGTAAAGATGTGACATGCCCGCCGCAACCCAGGGCTGCCCCGAGATCGTGAGCCAGGGAGCGGACGTAGGCGCCTGTCGAGGTCCGCATGCGGATATCGATGAACGCGCCCTCCAGTCGAAGCAACTCCAACTCGTAGATCTCCACGGGGACGGCCTTGAGTTCGACCGCCTCGTTTCGGCGCGCGAGCTTGTAGGCGGGAACACCCTTGATCTTCTTGGCGGACACGGGCGGAGGGATCTGGTCGATCGGGCCGCGAAACTGCTCCATCGCCGCCTCGACCGCGGCGCGATCGACCGCGGGCTCGCAGACCTCTCCCACCGGCTCGCCTTCCTTATCGTATGTGGTGGTCGCAAACCCGAAGCGGATTGTTGCCAGATACTCGCGGTCATGCCCCAAGAAGAATTGGGACAGCCGCGTGGCCTTGCCGATCACCAACGGCAGAACGCCCGTCCCCAGTGGGTCGAGCGTGCCCAGATGACCGACGCGACGCACCCCCGCCAGACGACGCATGCGCTGCACGGCGCCATGCGAGGAGATGCCGACCGGTTTGTCGACGACGATCACTCCATCCACATCTCCATAGTAGAGTCGGCGAGGCTATCGATGGAAACCGGCGCGACGCACGCCGTTGCTCAACGGCATGCCGTAGCCGATGAAACAGAACTGATCGAACGCCCAAAAGACCACGGACTCGACCGCCTCCCGCCGACTCAGTTTCCGCTCCAGATTCCAGGGCTCGCTCGAGTTGAACACGCCGATCAAGTGCGCGGATCGTTCCCGCGAAAACCCTTTGGATTGTGGAAATTGAATCGACTCGAGAGCCTTGTTCATGTCCCGGTTTCCTGTGTAGGTGAAGTTCTCCGTCTTCAGGATCTCGTATTGGCTCGGCGTCCAATCGGAGTCTGGAAAGTTGACCACGCGCGTCAGCGGAAAGTCATTGACGTCATGCGGGTACAGCACCTCGAATCGAGCGCTCGGGTACGTGGCGAGAACGAAGTTCCGAATCGCCGCCGTGTACTGCCCGATGAGTCCTGGCAAGAACTCCGCCTCTTCGGGATAGGCGTCGATGGAGTCCTCGTTCGAGAGAAATACGTGCATGCTGCGGCCATACTGAGTCTGAAACTGCGAGACCGTGTAGTCGTCGTAGAACGTCATTCCCGGAGTGATCGGTCCGTTGGGGTCCTGTCGCTCGGGGAAGTACCACCACTGCACCTCGCCGAACTGAAGGTAAGGCGCTTGACCCGCCTCGGCCTGTAGCTGAGCCATCTCCAGGTAGACCTGCTTCCAGTAATCGATCGCCGTCGGCGAGAAGTTGGTTTGGATCGCCGGCGTGTTCAGTTCGACGGGCGCGCCATGCGAGTAACGCTGAGCGATTCCGGCGGCGACGGAGCGGTCGCCATGGGACAACTCCGTACTGAAAGCGGCTGTGGCTTCAATGCCGAATGCGTTGAGCGCGATAAAGTAGGCGCGATGCCAGTCCAGCGCCGCCCGGTTCATGCGCGGCGTGGCGCTCAAGTCCGTCAGCCACTCTCCGTCGACGCCCCCCTCGAGTGCGGTTGCGCCGGCGACGGCCTGGATGCCGCTGCCGTTGGAAGTGGCAAGGGTGATCGAGTTCCCCTGCGAGCCGAGCGCGCGAGAGGTGATGGTCAGCACATTGCCGGTCGCCGAAGCGCGCACGCCCGTGGAGCCGTCGTTGATCAGGTACTCGAACGATTTTGCAGTGCTCTCCGCCGTATCGGTGACTAGGCTGTAGCGGCGAAAGACCGTCGAGTCGATCACGATTTGGATGTCATCGCCCAATAGCGGGCTGCCGGTGAACGTCACCGTGGCGGACGCATAGACGTTGCCGGGATTGTGTAACTGATAGAACAGAATCGCCCCGGTGTAGTGGTTCGCCCGGCCGTGAAAGCCGAGCTTGTCGAGGATCCAGGCGACCCGCTCCGGAGCCAACACGACCGAGTGCTCGGTATCCCAATCTGTGGCGAGCGTTTCGACGGGGTTGGCCGGTTGCGTCTCAACGTTGGTCGTGGGGACGGCGGCCTCGATGTGGTCGAACCGAAAGGCGCCGCCGCCCACCAGTCTCGCCGAGACTTCGTGACTCCCCGGTCCGTAGCTTCCCAGCGGCAGCCGTGCCAGAAAATCCTCGCCCGGCGCCAACAGTTGGATCGTTTGTTCGGCGCCCCCGTCGACCGAGACGGCGACCGTCCCGGATTCATAGGTTCGCCGCACGCCCAGGTAAAGCTGATGGCTCTCGCGGTGGGAATAGTGTGCGCTGAGGGAGGCGTCCGGCTCGGTCGTCGTGTGGATCGTGCCACCCGAGTAGTTTCCCCGGTCCAAGCTCCAGGCGCCGGCGTATTCGATGGAGGGGTGATCGTCCTCGATTCGCTTGCTGGACGGACCTGCAATCGAATACACGCGGTTGGGGCCCGTGACCGTCCAGTCACTGACGACGACTTCGAAGTCCGAGCGCTGATAGTCCTGCGACTGGATCGCGGCTGAGTAGGTCCAACGCATCTTGCGCACGTTGGTCGTCGGAATCGCCCCCAACGAAGGGGAATTCGCGTCGATCAGAGACGAGAAATCCAGATCGACCTGCCATTGTGTCGGAGAAGTTCCGCCGCTCATGGTCTGCGCGGCAGGCGTCCAAACCTCGGTTTCCGCGCCGTTGACGCCCGCAACGACGCCCAACAGATTGCCCGCCTCTCCGGGCGTCGAGTTCGTCAGCGTGATGGATTGCGCCAGCCCGTCATACTGCGCCGAGACCGTCGTCGAATTGGTGTTGATGAAGCCGGTTAGGCTCGCCAGTACCGTTGCGAATGTGTCGCCGCTCTCGACCACATGGTTGTGCTGCTCGGCGCCCCAAGAGAGTGCGACCCGGTCGCCCGCCGTCAGCGATCCGCTCAGCACGAACGTTGCTTGAGCGGCTTGGTAGGCGCCTGCAACGGGAGTGGCGTGGTCGCTGAGCCTTACCCGGTAGATCCGCTCGGCGCCAGACGCGTCATCGGCCCAAATGCGCAAGAAGGGCCAGTCCACCGTTGGGAAGAGCGTAGAATCCATGGGGATGCAGTTCGTCCGCGTCTCCCGATAGCTCAGAGCGAGCCCGCTCAAGTCGCCGTCCGGCAAGGGCAACAACAGCGGGTGCTCGAAATCGTTGTCGCGATTCCACTCGATCACCGCCCAGTCGAACTGCTGGCGCCAGGACCCCGATACGGTGTAGCCCGAAGCCGAAGCCGAACTCAACGCCGCGATCGAGGACGGCTGAAAGAAGTAGCAGTGCAGATCGCGGTCTGGGCGCAGTTTCTCGATGACTTCAGACACGGATGGCCACACTCAAATCGCTGCCCGGGTAGGCGGAGCCCACGCCGAGGATGTTGACGGTCAGGCGACTGCCCTCGTTCAATGTCGGCAAGTCCCGGCCTGCCACCGGAACCGCTGCGGTTTGCCCGTCCTGGATTGTCACCGTCGTGACCAACGCGCCGTCTTGCTCGATCTCGATCACCAGATCCGCTCCGGCGGGCGCTGTTTTAACGACTGCCAGCACATCCCGAATCGAGAGGTCCTGCTGGACGATCAGCGGCGGGGCGGCGTCGTCGAGAGAGCCCAGCAGCCCCTCGATCTGGAACTCGAACTGCCCGCCGCGCAGACTGCGCAGCCCAAAATCTGCCAACTCGGACTGGTTCGCGAAGCCCTTGGGGCTGTTGCCGATGGAGTTCCCGAATTCGAGTTCCACGCAAGCGAGCCTGGCGCTCGGCAACGTCACCGAACGCGCCCAACTCGCTCCTTCCGGCGTGCCGAAAAAGGCTCGCCGGAATGAGGCTGTCTCGGTGCGGGTCTCGAGCTTGATCGCCTCGACGCCGGCCGCGTGAGCGACCGCGACGCTGCCGCACTCTCCGCGCGTCACGGTGTACTGGGTTCCGCCGCCGAGCGCTTCCACCACCCGCATCAGCTCGTGCTCGAGCTGCACCAGATCGCCCGCCTGCGCCTCGCCGGGAGCGGCGAAGGTCAGCGTCGTCTCGGCATCGTCGATTGCCGCGGAGATCGGGTCGCCCGCGATAGGCGTCAACTCGCTGCGGTAGTACAGCGTGAACAAACCGTTCGAAATCGTTTGGGTGTTGACCAGCGTCTCGAAACCGATGCCACGCAGTTCATAGGTCCCATCGCCGCGAGCGTCGACGGCAAAGGTGGGCTGCGGAGGAATATCCTGGTCGGCCACGCCGACTCCGCCCCCGCCGATCCTCCAGCGGGTGACGATTGACAGCCCCTCGAGAGATTCGACGTTCTGCGCGTTGGCCGCCCGGCCGGTGATCTGCACCACGGCGTCGCTGCGGTTGGGGATCTGGAACCGAGCGGGACTACTCTTGGCCCGGCCGCCAAAGCGCCACGTCGCCTCGGCGACGACGAAAATTGTGGACGTTCCAGGCTCGATCTCCCAAGGCGGCTCCACCGTGACGGTCGTGGCGGTATTGCTGACGATCTTGCGCTCCTGGTCCGCCCCCTTGCCTCGAACCAAACGGCATATATGTCCGACCAGCCCGTTGACCGGCATGTCCAGCGCGGAACTGCCGACGCTGTCGGGACCGTATTCCGTGGCGAACTGCTCTTCGGTGTTCTCCAGTCGCCAGTAAAAGTTGGCGTGGTCGTAGTTCGGATCCGGCGCCCCCTCCAGGTCTTCGGCCAATCCGCCGTCCAGGAAGCTCTCTGCCGGCGACTGCGCCGTGGCGATTCTTCGCAGTCGTGAAGGCAGGGAGCCCCGGTAGACGCTGAAGCTTACTGTCGCGTCGCTGAAGCTCAGGCTCTCGAGCGTGACCTGGTTAGTTGAGGAACCGGCGGGCAGGTCCGCCCGCACGATGAACGACGGCTCCGACTCGAGCCCGTCAGCGTCGGTGGCGGTCAGTGCGTAGTAAAGCGTCTGGTCGCCTTCCAGCGTTCCGCCCGTCGTCGCGACACTGGGTTGCAGACCCAGCAGCGGCGGCGTCGCAGCCAGCGACCGGCCTGTCTGCGGGCCTCGAAAACCCACCTCGACCTCGGTCAGAATCGTGCCGTCCGAACCGCCGACTAGGTGCTCTTCCACGCCGAACTGCTCACGCCCGAATTCGTCGAGTTCCACGCCGAACAGCGAGTTCGGCTGCGACGGCTCCGCGCTGGGCAGTTTCTGCGTGGGCGGAATCAGACTCAGCTGGCCGTTCGTGTCGTTGTACCAGGCGTCGTCGTGGATCTGCGCCGTGATGCGAACCGATTGATAGTTCGGGCCCGGCGCGATCTTGACGATGCGGAAGGGCTGTCGCACAAAACCTTCCTTGAGATAAGTCACCGCGATGATGTCACCCAGCCGCTGCCCGAGCGCCTTGACGCTGGTTTCTATCTCGATGAAGCGGTTCCCCTGAATGGAGCGGTCGAGGAAGTACTTCAGCGTGCGTGCGGCCTGATCGAATGTAGGCAAGCCTTCGACCACCAGACGACCGCTGATCTCCTGGCCGCTGCGCCGGATGTTCTCCACATCGCTCAGGCTCAAGCTGTCTTGCTGGAACTCGTTGAACTGGTCGGCGAACTCGATCGAAAACCGGTTCGGCGTATCGACGATCGGGCGCGACCACAGCCGCACCGCCGGCGAGCCGTCCCCGCGCCGCAAGATCGCCGACGATACGCCCTCGGCCGAGCCGTCGGCGTAGTGGTAGGCCGGCCAGCCGCCGTTGAGCGTCTCCTGGACGTTGGAGCCGGCTGGCTTTATCGGATGCTGCAGCAGCACAGTGTTCTCGACCAGCACGCCCAGCCGGCCGTCGGGCTGATAGATCAGCTGCAGCCGAGCGTTGTTGCGGATGCCTCGGATCAGGTCCGCGGCGGTCCGGCGGCTGCGCACTGACAAGTTGCAGACAAACCTTTTGGCCGAGATGGAGTTGCCGTGGTTGTCGGTCGCTGCGATCGTCTCATCGCAGAACGTCGCCGCCGCGGCGAAGCTCGCCAAATCGAGTTCGTCCTTTTTCCATCCGCTCTTGCGCAGCACGTCGAGCAAAATCCAGGACGGGTTGTCACTGAAGGCGTAGCCCGTCGATGCGCCCTGTGCGTCGAAACGCTCGATCTTCGAGCCCCGCATCAACACCTTCACGCGGGGTAGGGAACCGGCGTCGTTGAGCTGGTTCGGCACGACGATCGACAGCGCAGCCATGCTGCCGTATGGATCTCCCAACGGTGTCCCGTTCGGCGTCGTGAAGTTTAGATTGAAGCCGCCCGTCCGAGATCCTCCGGCAAACAGATTCCACCAGCCGCTGGCGGTCATGTCCCGGCTGGTCACGCCGAGCGGAATTTCGACATTGTTCACGACGACCTTGACGACCTCTTCGATCTCACCCGAAGCGAGCACGGTCTCGATCCGCGTCAGGTTACCGTCGTTGCGCGCCAGTACAACCGGCGGCTCCACCCAAGCCGTCCCGTAGACGAGCGGCACGAAATCGTTGTAGCGGGCCGCATTGGCGGCGACGGTCGCCCGCGAACGATCTTTGTCGCCATGACTGCGCACCAGGATTGACGCCGGCACGAACTCAATGCCGCCAAACCGCCGAGTCGTGTTGCTCGCGCCGTCCTGATCGAACATCCCGCGCGCTATGCAGTCCGAGCGGGTCAGGTTGCAGTCCGTAAACGGTTCAGAGCCGTTCAAGTTGCCCCGGCCCCCGGCCTCACCGGCCGAGTATCCGCAGGCGTACAGCGGAGAAAAGCGCCCCTCCGGTCCTCCGTTCAGAGCCTCTTGCCTCTCCTCCGCTGTCGAGGGAAAACGCCACGGACAGCGCCGTTGAATGCGCACCGGCGGCAGCAGCACCCGCTGCAGGTTCATGCGGTTGACGGCCGAGAGCTTCGCCAGCGATTCGGTGGTCTCGTCGGGAGCGTTGAAGACGCCGCGGAACAGCGTCATCGTTTCGCTGACTGGCTGATCGGCGTCGAGGTCGTAGAAGAGGAACCGAACGGTGACTCGCGCCCCCGCCAGTCCGGTCGCCGTCTCCAGCTGTGAGACGCGCGAGTCCGCGTTGGAGACCGAGATCGAGATCCGCGGAATCGCGTCGATGCCCGAGGCGTCGGCGGTCTGCAACTCGAACACGTTGTGCCGCGCCACGCGGGCCTCATACTCCTCGCCGTCCACCGTCGCTTCGTGCGTCGCCCAATGTTCCTCGTCGCCGTTGGCCAGCAACACATCGAACAGCAGCAGCGGGGTCTGCGCGATGGCGTTTTCCTTTACGTGAGCGATGGTGTCCATACGATCCTCAATCTGGTGCTGTGGCGATTCGGGCCGAGGGAACGATCCCGCAGCACATCCTGATCGAACCGGGCGTTCGCACGGACGCCGCTCCTCTCACCGGACGGCTTGTAGTCCGATGCCGCCATCTGCGCCTCGAGCTGCGGCCCAAATACATCCACGCTCGCGCCCGGCGGCAACGAAACCGCGAACGTCACTCCATCGCCGGTTTCCGCGCTGCCGTTGAACGCGACCGAGTAGCGCCGCCACACGCCGTCTCCCTGGAAAGGCGTGAACGCCTGCGTGCCTAGGCCGTCACTGACCCGTACGTCCGCGCCCGACGATCCGGTGCGGGCCCAAACGCTGCCCACGTAGCGGTACCTCGATGGCGCGGCGGCCGACTGCGTCAGCTCCGCGCCCCCGCCCCCGGCAGTCACGTTGAACGCCCCGGTTCCACCCAACGGATCCGACACGCCGGCGGTCAGTCCGCCCCCCGCGTTCGACCACGCCTCTTCCGTCAGTGCTTCCGACCACTTCAGGAGGTTCGCGCTTGGGTCCAAGAAAGTGAACCCGTTCAAGCTTCCGCCGCAGGCTTCGAACAACTGCTCGAGCTCTTCCCATTCGGAATCGGTGAGGTCTTCGAGCGCGATCTCCCAAGCCCATTCCTCGAAATCCGGATCGTTGTAGGACAGCTCGCCGCCGCTCGGGCCTTCGTAGCGAGTCGAGCGAAAGCGCACCTCCGCCCGAAATGGGAACTGCGTGACGGCCCCCGTCGATAGCTGTGGAAATGTCGGCATCTCTTATGGCTCCCAGACCGTGACCACGGTGCGCGAGTCTGACTCGGCCCGGACGGTGAGAACGAATTCGTCCTGACCGAAGCGGCAATCCGGGATCAGCTGGCCCGTCCATGGGTCTTCGAAATCGAAGCGGCCGGCCGAACCGCGCATCGTCACAAAGAAATCGCGAAGCGCCGCCGCCTCGGTAGCCGTCAGTAGATCCAACTCAATCACCCAGCGTCGCCGTGGAGTCGCTGAGTCTCGGTAGCGCTGTTCGGAGCTGTCGAGAAAGCGCAATGCTTGACTCGACGACCGGACCTCTCGAGTCGAGGGGTGTTGAGCGACGACGCCCGTTTTGAGCTTTGGAAATTCCGGCATGCAGCCTCCTTGACTACGCCCCCAAAGGCGTTTCGATCGTGATATCCATGCCGTCGGCGACCGCCCTGATCCAGTCCAAGTCGACGTCAGTGAAGCGATGGCTGATCACCGCCGTCCCGTCGTTCTGAGCCGCCGGCTTGCCCAACCGCGTTGGGCCCGCGCCGCCTTCGATGTTGGCCGTGATCTCGATCGCGGCTTGAAACGCCTCGGCCGCCGCCAAACTGTTGAACCGCAACCGCGCCGCCGCGCCGCTCACGATTCCGCCCGTCGCCGCGCGCCAGGCCCGCCGTCGCTGAGCCAAATGCAAAGCCCGTGTCTCGGCGTCGTCAACTCCCCATTCGGCAAGTCGAGCCTGCCGGCGCTGTTGCGGGGGCAGCCCCGCACCGGGGTCTGCCATCGCTTTGGGCGAGCGAGCCTCTGGTGTCCATCCCGGCGCAGGCCACTCCACCAAAAACGCTCCGAACTCGGGCAACGTCGCCGGCAGTAACTCGTCAGCCGGGCGTCCGGCCGGCGTCGCGGCGGGCCACCCTGTGAGTGGAACCTCGATCGCCCCGTTCAAAACCTCGACGCTCCGCCACTTCGCCGGATCCTGCACCGAACAAACGCGCACCGCGCTCACGCCGTCCAACCTTCCTGTGGCTTCAAAGTCCGCCAGAGAGACCTGCGCCGTCAGATTCTCCGACCAGTTCAGCACAGCGACGATCAATCGAATCCGTCCCTCCCACCGGTCCGGACGCCCGCTCCGCTCGCGCCGCCATACCCACGTCTCTCCCGCCGGCGGCTCGTCAAAGTACTCGTTGTCGGGGAATCGTTGTTCGAACGCCCCATCCCGAACCTCCTCGAGCCCGTCGAAGCTCGAAAAGTACAATCCGCCGAAAATTCTATTGCCCGACAATGTCAGTTCGTCGGCCTTTTGGATACGCAGCGCCTCATGGCCGCGGTGGATCACCCAGTTGTCGACAAACTCGAGCCCATGCGATCCGCCGTCTCCGCCCAGCAGGTTGTAGTCGTGTCCACGGTAGCCGTTGGGCGTCAGGTACATCACGTTGTCCTCGAAACGCACCCCATCGTGGTTGTCCGAAGCGTTGCCGAACATCACGTTGCGATGGAACCCATCGCGCGCGATGCCGTTGTTGAAGAACACGTTGCCTTCCACAGCCACATGAGCGAATGGAATCGAACCGAAGCCCTGGAGCCCCTGCCGACCGTGCTGGAAGACCACGTTCTCGACGATTCGCTTCGGCGGAGCGCCGGCCGGGTTGCGCACGTACAGTCCCGGTCCGTGCGAACGGTCCGGAGCGTCCCAGTACGAGTTGAAGAAAAGGCACCCGCGCACCTCGAGCCCGCTCGCCTGTGATTCGAACAGCGAAGTGCCGAAATCCCGCACGATCAGGTCCACAAGCTGAGTCCCGGCTCCGCCCTCACACAGGATCCCGATGCCGCGCGGATCCCCTTCGCCGCCCGGAATGTCCGACCAGCGCCCGGGTCTCGAGTTGAACAGCTCAAAGCCCGCCAGGCGGACATGGAGATCCGCGATCCGCAGCCCGAACCGGCCGCCGGCCCGGGCCGTGTCGATACGGGCCGGCTCCGACTCCGGGTCGCCGCACAGTTCGATCGGAGCCTCCGCCGTTCCCCGCAACCGGCAGATCAGCGGGCTCCGCGGCCTGTACAGACCGCCCTCCAGGAAGATCACATCCCCAGGTTGTACCTGGGGAGGATGCGATAGAGCCTTCTCCAGGCTCCAGGGGCGCTCGCGCGAGCCATCCCCGCGCCAGCCGCCGTTCGGGCTGGCGTACCAGCTGAGTCCGGAGAAGGGCATCTGTTTTTCAAGGCAGCGAGACCCTGCCCTCGAGCACGCTCTTTGCGTAGGTGCGCATCGACTCCTTCTCTGCAGTCGACAAAACACGGCTGTGATGAGAGAAGAAAGCCACCTCGGCATTGGCGAATTGTCCGGTTCCCGCTGCGCCAAGCCGCACGACGGTCTTGGCCTGCCCGGCCACGCTGTTGTCCGAGCTGTTAGTAGCCTGCTGCTGCCCGTCAATCGTCAGCTCGGACAGCAGAATGTCAGCCGCTCCATTGCCGGGGCAACTGAAGACGAAGAAATGCCAGCCGTTGTCCTGCGTGTTCACCGGCGAGTTCTTCTCGAAGTACCGGAAACACGTGTTCGCCAGCCAGATCAAAGGCCGATTCTGGTTGAACGGAGCCGCCGCGTAGATCGCCGGGACCTGCGCCGTCGCCCCCCAGCCCAAGAGCGGAACCGAGACGCCCGGCGTGATCTTCGCCGCTACGCACACCGTCCAGGCGTCGGAGCGCAACTCCGCCGGTGTGCCGTAGTCGACCCAGTCGTCGGTTGAAAACTGCAGACCGGCAGCGGTCCAGACCGGATCGTTCGTGTCCGCCCCGGCGGTCGAGCCGAGCACGCCGTCCCGCCCCAACCCGGAGCGGTCGGCGACCGTCTGGCCGCTTCCCTCGTCAAGCCACGAAAGCGCCTGCAATCCAGCCTGAACCAGATCCGAGCCGGCGCCCACGCTTCGTTTGAGCAGTAGAATTGACATCGCTTCTTACTCGAAGGAGCGGAACACCGGCAGCAGCACGCGCTCCGCCGACTCCGTCGTGGCCGCGCCCTGCGCATCGAGATGGCTGACGCGCAGGTACTCCGCGCCCAGCAGCTTCGTCGCGTCCAGCGGAACGTAGGCGTCCGGGTCGCTCGAGACCGTCCAGGCCTCGCCGTCCTCGACGATGTCGAAGAAGTTCTGGCCGTCATGGCTGGCCTGCAGTTTCAGAGCGGCGCCGTCGAGAGCGCTGGGCGTGTAGAACCCGACGAGCGTATCGGTGCCCAGCCGCAGCGAGCTCGAAACTCCGCTGCCGGACGGCGTGATCCATCGGCCTTGTTTGATCTGAGCCATTTTCGTTAAGCCTCCTCGCTTCCTTCCGCCTTCGGCCACATGTGGGGCGGCACGAAGGGATGCTGTTGCTTCGGGGTGACGCCGCGCTCGATGAGTTCGAGCTGGTATTGCGCGATCACCTGGTGGGTCGCCATCAGAGCCGTCCAGGCTGCGGCTTCGAAGTCGCGGGCCTGCGAGCCCGGGAAGCGCACCATCCAGCCGTAACGCCCGGCGTAGAAGGACGGCGTCCCCATCCCCCAACTACGGAACAGGTTCGCCGCGGCATCGTACTGCGCCCGCTCCGCCCATTCCGGCAGCCCGGCCCTGACGAACTGGCGCAAGTCCTGCTCCCATTGCGCGCGGGCGATCCGGTACAGCAGGCTCGGGTTGCTGGTCCCCAGAAAATCGCCGGCCTTCGGGCGCGTCCCAAAGATCTCGGCAAATCCCGAGGGCAGCGACTCTTCTGCCGGCCCGCCTCCCGGGGCTCTTTGTTTCCAGGGCTCGGCTGTGGTGAACGGGTTGACCAGCCACCACTCGGCGCCGTATTCATCCGGCGCCTTGCGGTACGGACCGTTCGGATGCTTCCAGTGCTCAGGCACTTCTGTAAACGTTGGTGACACTGTCCTCTCTCCCCTGCTCAAAGCTCATCGATGACGTCGTTGACCGGATGCATGTGCAGCATCGCGTCCCGCACCGCGCGAGCGATATCGTGCGAACGGTCCATGAAGGACTGCGAATCGAGCGCCTGCACATTCACCACCACCTGGGCGGCTGGACTGCCGGTCGCTCGAACTCCTCCGCCCGCCTCGGCGACCGTCGACGCCAAACCCGGAAGCGGCCCGTTGGCCCGCTCGATTGAGATCGGAGGCGGCAGCGCAAAGGGCTCCAGAGCTGGTTCCGCCGCCTCCTTGTCCCCGCTGCGAAAGAGCCCTATCAGAGAGCCCGCCAACGGCGACAACCCCAACCCGCTCTTGAAGACCGAGCCGATCCCGCCGCCCTGCTCGAGGCCTCCGGTCAAGAAACCCAGTGCGCCCTTGAGCGCCCCGCCGAGACTCTCGGCGACGCCGCTCAGCGCCCGCGCATTCGAGCCCAGCCCCTCGCCGACCTCGCCGAGCCCTCGGGTGATTCCCGAAAGCTCCGCCCGTAGCGGCTCGATCGCCTGGGAGACGCCGGTCGAGGCTGTGGTCAGCGCTTCCTGCTGCGCCCCGCGATTGGCTTGCAGCGCTTCGGTCAAAGCCTGCAGGGCTGTTGTCGTTTCGCGATTGGCTGTGCTTGCTCCGTCCTCACCGTTCGGCATCTTGATTCCTCATCCACAACTCCAACTCGCCGGCCAGCAGGCTCATCGCCTCGGCCCGCCTGGCGGGCCATGCCGCCGGATCTCCGCCAGCCCCCAGGCGCCGCCATATGGCGAACTCCTCGAGCCAGGCCCAACTCTCCGCGTGGGTCCCGCTTACCGGGCACTCCCGGGCGCTAAGCCGGCGCTCTCCGGGAACCGGCAGCCGACTCACCCACACCACCCGCTCGGGTCCGCGTTCTTCTTCGTCCAACCACCCGCAGCGCCGCTGGCGCTCCAAGCCTAGGCGGCGGCATTCGTCGCATCTCCATCCGGCTTGGTTGCCTTGCAGGAAATGGAATGCGACCCGGAGTTTTTTCGCTCCTCTCCGCTCAAACCGATCTCGCGCCGAACCGCTCCGAGCGCCTCGCGCACCAGCCCTTCCGGACCCCGTTCGATCAGCGACTCCGGAGTGGCCGGCTCGCCGTCGATCTCCAGTCCCTCGATCCGCTCCAGGCCCCAGAGCAGATACTCGCGATCGACTTCCGCGGTCAGCAGAGCGGAATCGGCGCCCGCGATCGGATCGTCGCCCGGCGCGGCATCGAGAAACTGCTGCTTGCCCGCCAACGCGCGAATCCGTCGCGTCAGCTCCAGCCGGCGGCCGAACGACATCGTGCGGACCACGAACACCACCCCGTCCGCCACCCCAGAGGGAACCTCCGTATGACTCGCGTACTGCATCGCGCTACCCAAAGGCCACCGCGATTTCGTCGTTGGCGACGCCGGAAGCGATCGCTTCCCGAAACGCCCACTGCAGAACCCGCTCGGAGTCGTCGAACTCCGGCAGTTGTGGCGTGACCTGCGGGAGGTACAGCCCCATCAACTGCCCGGTCGCCTCGCCAAGCTGGAACATCACCTGAATAGGCGTCTCCGCCCGCGCGGCGGCATAGAGTCCGCGCGTGGCATCGTCGTCGGTTTCGAACAGCTCGAAATTCGCCCTCACCCGCCGTTGGCCCGGCGCCACGCACATCGGAACTTTCGAGCCGAACTCGCGGTTGCGGAACTCGAGGTCGTTCGCGACCTCGATCACCGCGCCCGTCAGAGTCACGAATTTGCTGACCGGAAATCCCAGCCAAGCCTGGCCCAGATGTCCGGTCACCGGCGGCTCGCTCGTTTCGCTCACGGTCGGTTCGGCCGGAAACGTTCCCAGCCCGCCTTCGCCCGGGGTAAACGTCACGCTGTCGAGCACGTCCTGCGCCCGCCCCAGAAACTCGAGCTCGTGAAAGTCGCTGTTGATCCGTACCCGAAAACGGTCTACCGCCGCCCCGTTGAGGATGCGGTCCACAGCCAGTCCAGGTTCCCAGTAGTCGAAGATCGAAGCGCTCGGCGGCGCCTCCGCGGGCAGATAGGTCACCGCCGGCGTCAGCGCAGCGCCCGCCGTCGGCGCCGTTGAGAACGGGGCGTTTACGGTCACCGAACTCGCTGAATCCACCGTCTTGACGAAGCGAATCTCGCCGTTGAAGCCGAACGCCTGCCGCTGGACCAAGCCGTGCGCCCCGCTGAAATTGATCTGGCTGACTCCCGACCCGGCCCCGGCAACGCCGCCGCCGTAGACCAGCGGGGCCGCGCCCAGCGATGCCTGCACCATCGCGCCGATCGCCGGCGCCGTGGCCGGAGCGGGGTTGTTGACCAGGTAGGTCAACAGCTCGAACTCCGTCTCACGGCGCCTCCCCGGAAGGAACCCGGTGAACGTCCGGCTGCCCGTCTTGTCCCGGCGAATCGGCGTCTCCCGCCGCTGCCGGGCCCGCAGCCGAACCGCGGCGATGCGGTCGCCCGGCCCGATCGTCGGGACCTGCCCATAGGCCGCTTCCGTTTCGACGTAGAAGCGATTTTGACTCGATAGCACACAGTCCGGCATCGTTTATTCGTCCTCCTCGCGCTAGGCGTGCGCGACCAGCTCAATCTCGATTCGCGCGGTCTGGCGGAAATGCGCTCCGCCCGGCTCTACGGGGTGGAGCCGCACGTCCAATTTCCCGTCGAAGGCCAACTCCGGCGTCCACTGGCCGCGATGGTCGGCCAGCACGTCCATCACCGCCTCGGTCAGCCGCGCCGCGTTGCCGTCGATCGCCTGGATCGACTCTCCGCTTACGCGCACCTCCGCCACCAGATGCACCCGGCCGGAGAACGCCGCGAACTTGCGCTCGAGGCGGTTCTCCAGCCGCTCGCAGTACAGGTAGACCGCCGGGTAGAAGGTCTCCTCGCTCGAATCGCTCAACTCCGGAGTCACATGGCGCGTGACGATGTTCGGGTCGCAGATCTTCGGCGGCTGCACCATGTCGCGCACCGCGATGGCGTACGCGCGATGATTCGCCCCATCGGGCGCCAACAAGTATTCGCGGAGCTTCTCGAGCGCTGCGATACACAGATTCGCCATGTGGCCTCCTCAGCCTCTTTGCCAGTAGCGCGGCGCAGTGCGGAACATGTCCGGCGCCTGGCCGTCACCGATTTCGCGGCCCGCGACGAATCCCGTCTCCGGCATCGTCCAAACTTGCCCCAGTTCGAGCGGTTGCTCGTTCTGCAGCAGCGCTTCTCCCTTCCTGCGCCCGATGTAGACGTTCCACCCCGTTGCCACGGTTGGCGGGGCGGGAGGCGTGATCTCGAGCGCTTGGCCCGACATCGTCCGAACAGCCTTCTCCAGACTTCCCGCTCCTTCCTCGCTTGCACCCCGCGTCCAGGCGATGCGGATGAACGCCGCCAACCCCGCCAGGTTCGAGTCCGCAAAGCCGACCTCCGGCTGGGGCGCCCGCGGAATCGGCGTCGCCGTCAGTCCCACGCCGGTCTGGAAGAGCAACTCGGACGCCCATTTGGCGAGCTCCTTGTACTCCCGCCACTTCGGCAGGTACTTGTCGTTGGCCTTGCGAGTGTGCGCGTCGCGAAAAACCAGCGCCAGCGCCTGGAAGATCAGCCACAATCGCAGCGGAGGCGTCACCACCACCTGCGCAGTGTCAAATCGCGGCAACGACACCTCGGCGCCAGTCGACTGCCAACCCGCGTTGCCGCCGTAGAAGACGTTGCCAGGTCTCCTCGACGAAGCCTCGATCTGCGCGCCGACCTCGGTCTGCGCCAGCTTGAGCTTGGTGTTCAGATCCAGACCCGCAGCCGAAGCCACCGCCTGCAAGTCGGCCTCATAACCGAGCAGATCCTCGAGCCCGGCCGCGAAGCCGTCGGTAAACAGCGCCATCGTCTACTCCTTGCGCCGGCCGCCGCTCGAGCGAGCCAGCGAGCGCAGGTCCTCCTGCGAGATCACCCTGAATTGGACCTGTGCCGCTTCGCGTCTCTCTCGCTCGCGCTGCTGCGCTTCGGCGGCTAGACTCCGCAGCTGTTCGGCCTCTTCCTGGGTTGCCAGCTCGGCCGAGCCGTCGACGATCATCCGAGCGGCCAGCTCGCGCGTGGTCTCCACCAGGCGGCCTCCCACTCCGCCGGCCTCGGTGGCGACGCTGCGGATGACGGGGAATTCTTCGGTCAGAGACGCCTCGGTCTCTCGAATCTTGCGGTAGTACGCTCTCAAATCCATTTCGATTGCCCCCTTGGGGGGCGGCCGCCGTTTGCGCGACCGCCCCCTGACTTGTCCGACTTGCGATCCCGACTACGACTCGATCTGCACGCCGAAGCTCGGACGCACCACCGCCGCGCCGTAGAGCACGTCGACGGTGAACTGCTGCGACAGCGTGTTCGGCTGGTAGCTCATCACCACGCGCATGCCGAAGTTGCCCAGCTCGGCGTACTCGGCGATCGCGCCGGTGCCGGGCAGGGGTTGCGGCAGACGCCGGATCACCAGGCCGATCGCGTCCCGCGCAAACGCCAGGTTGTGCGTCGTCGCCGGGCCGGAACCGGTTTTGGGCACGAACTGCGAGCGATAGACATTGAAGTCCTTGATTCGGCCCACGGCGCCGCGAATCAAGGCGTTGACTCCGGCTTCACCCGCCGACTGGTACTCGCTGAAGCGGTTCACCTGGCGCAGAGCCGAGTAGGCGTCGGCGTCCACCACCAAGTGCTTCGGCTGGCTGGACGGGACCTTGGCCTGGAACAGAGCCGTCTCGGCGCTGTCGATCACCGCTTCGGTCAGCGTCGTCCCCGGAGCGCCGACCGTCGCGTTGGCCGTGAATTGGCTGTAGAGACCGAGCAAGTCGGACTCGATTCGCTCGGCGATCGCCACCACCGCAGGTTCCATGTAGACCTGCAACAGGTCCGGCACCGCCAGCACCTTCGTCACATCGGGTACCTGGAAGGTCGCCTCGGCGTGCGTATTGAGGACGATCTGGGCGTTGCCCAGATTCGGATTCTGGGTCTGCACCGTGCCGCCCTCGGCGATGTTGTTCGCCGACATCGCCGGCGGGATCGGAACATTCACCGTGTCGCCGGCCTGACCCAGTACGGGTTCGTAGTTCCGGTTCACCAGGTTGCCCATCACCAGGTTGCCCATCAAGGCCGGCAGCGCATCGGCGGCCACCAGCTTGACGATCGCCTGGGCCACGTTCGTCGAAGTAATCGCAGGCATTCAGTCTTCCTCCATTGCTTTCATTCCCAAAGACCCGGACTGCTACGAGCCCGCGTCACCACAACGAAGCCGGCGTCGGTCCTGCAACCTTCGCCGGCTCTTCCATCGCCCATTGGCGATCCTCTTTGGCGTAGTCGCGTCGCGGCTAGAGCTCTCGATGGCCCATCAACCGCGCCACTTCCCGCCAAGCCTTTCGCGAATCCTCTTCGCTCATGCCCGGACGAATGCTGTCCAAATCCAGCCCGCCCGGGGAAAACCCGCCGCTGCCGCCTGTCGCTCCCGACCCGCCGGCGATCCGGGGCGGCAGGAACTCCGGGTTTTCGGCCACGAAGCGGTCGAGATAGTCGTCAAGAGACGTCCGGCCGCCCTGGTATTCGGCGACGATCTCGCCATCCGAACTCTGCCGGACGTCCTCGCGCACCACGCGCAGGGCCAATTCCGGCTTGCGGACGCCGCGCCGTTCGAGGCCTTGCCGGATGCGGTTCAACCGCTCGGCCTCGGCCCGTTGCTGCTGCGCCCGGCGGCCCTGCTCGTCCAACTCGCGCACCCTCCGCTCGAGCTCGATCCGGCGCTCGCGCTCTTCGGCCAACGCCGCGCTGAGATCGTCGTTTCGTGTTTCGCTCGATCCCGACTGCGGCTGTGCAAATCGATTCGGTCCCATTCCGCCTCCCCAAAAATGAAAACGGCGGCCCGGCCTTCGCCGAACCGCCGCCGTTCGCTCTGACAACCCTTCCTGTTTAGGCCTGCTCGATCTCCTCGAGCACCTGGTCCTTCGTTTGCTGACTGCAGCCCTCGAGGTAGCGCAGCGCCACCCGCTTGGCCGCCTCCTTCTCCAGGCGCGGGCTGTTCAGCCCCAGTTCCTTGAGCATGCCGGCCGTCTCGACTTCTTCCCGCAAGTCGGGGGCGTCGAAGTCGTCCATGCCGCTGAGCTCAAACGAAGCTTCGTCCTTGCGCGCCTTCGCCGTCAGGTTCAGCACCTGCAGCATCAGCTCCTTGACCGTCTTCGAATAGGCCCGCAGAACCTCGAGCGTGACGGCGAAGTCCCGCTGCTTGCTGACCCCGGACTGGCCGAGGTTCCGCGCTTCGCGGCCGCCGGCCTGCGTCATCAAGTAGCAGACTCGGTAGATCTCGTCCTTGAGCCGGTCGAGGTTTCTCGCGGCGATGTCAAATACCTTGCCTTCCGGCTCGGTCCAGCCAAAGCGGTCCTCCGGGCTCAGCTGGATGTAGTAGGCCTCACCCACGATCTGCTGCCACTCGCGGTCCGAGTAGATCACCGGCATCGCGAACAGCCCCATGTGCAGCGCCCAGGACAGCGCGTTGGACTTGTTGAAATGTTCCTGCTGCAACTGGGCGCCCTTGTTGGCAAGCCAAAGGCCGTCCGACACCTTCATGCGCACCAGCGGTGTGCGTTTCTGATCGGCGAGTCCGTGCCGGCCCGATCCGATCAGTTCGACCCCCGCCTCGGCCACCTCGCCCTGCCGACGCCTCCGCGCGAAGACGCGGTAGTGAGTGCGGTCGTAGTAGGTCCAGCGCTCTTCCTGGATCGTCACCGGCCGGTCTGCGCTCTCCTGGTAGAGGCGGTCGGTCTTGAGTACCGCCCATTCCAACTCGCCGCGCTCGTCTTCGCGCCAGTTGATCAGCTCGAGCGGCGACACCTTCGTTAAATACGCCCGCGACAGACCGGCAGCGTCCTCCTCGGCCCGCGTCGACACATCACCCGATCCGGTCGGAAAGTCGATCAGGACGTAGCTCTTCCCGTAGATGAGCGTGTCGATGAAGACCTCCCTCATCAAACTGAACAGCGGCTGGCCGCAGCGGTCGCTGTCGTTGAGGAACTCGCGGTAGAACCCCTTCGCCGCCGGGTCTGCCGTTCGCACCTCCACACCCGGGCTGCGTCGGAACAGCGTCGCAGCGTACCAATCGATGCATGAGCCGAGATAATTCTCATAGAACGCTCTCGACACTCGCTCCGCATAGACGTCGTGCGGCTCTTTTTGCCGCCGAACCAGGTAGCGCGGGGCGTTCCTGCGCACCTGCTCGCCTCCGACATAGAAGTCGCGATAGCGCTCCCACATCTCACGGCGGTCGCGATACGACGGATGCTCTGTTGCGATGATCTCGTTCACTGCTTACCCCTCTGCATGCGTCCGCCTTCAAAACAGCGGGCGGCCGCGCTCGCCCATCCGAGTCGATGCGCTGAACTCCTGCCACAGCAGGTACCCCAGCGCATCGGATACGTGCGTTCGGTCGGGATCGCGATCCTTGTCGATTACACCCTGGTCCGGCTTGTAGCTCACCTGCTCGAGGTCCTTGATCAACTCCCGGCACTTCGGATCCACGAACAGCCGCCGCTCTCCGTCCGCCGCCTGCAATCGCCCGTTCACCAGGTTCACCCGATCCCTCACCGGCGGATTCGCCTTCGCCGTTACGAACCGCACCGCCGGACGCCGACGTCGCTCGAAAAACTTCCGCATCACTTGGTAGTCCGAGTAGCCGCTGGTCGAGCGTCGTTGCCGACCGCTGGCGTCGCCGTAGATCCGCACCTCGGCCCGTCGATTGCCGTAGCGCCGCACAAACTCCTCACAGACCTCCGGGGTCGACGACGTCCGCAGCACGATCTCATCCACGATGTACACCGTGTCGTCCCGCCGAACCCCCACCACCGACGACATCGGGTTGATGTTGAAGTCCAGCGACCACAGCAGCTCCTCGTCGCTCCCTACGTCGATCTGCTCCAGACTCTCGTTCCGGTCGAATCCGTGATACACGCGCCCGACCTGCGTGTCGAGGTACTCCCCCAACACCTCCTGCTTGTAGAACAGCGGGTCGTAGCTGGCTTTGAGCCGCTCGTAGTAATCCGGCGTCGTCTTGAGCAGGTGCCGGTTCTCGAACGGTTTGGCCTCGACGAGCCCGTACCCCTCGACCGGGTCTCCGCGAAATCGCCGGTAGACCCAGTCGAAGCCCTTCGGCGTCCAAACGCCAAACCCCTCCAGTTTCTTTGCGAGCGGATCGCGCAGTCGCGCCTCCAGGCGCATCCAAGCGTCCTCGCTGCAATAGCTGAGCTCATCCACCCCGAACCATGCCAGGTTCGAGCCCCGCAGCCGCTCCGGGTTGTCCAAGGAGCGAAAGATGATCTTCGCCCGCACCATCGGCAGCGTCGCCGTCATCTGCGACTGATTCATCTCGACCGGCACTTCGGCCTTCTCGCAGACCTCCATGAACATCGAAACTGTGGCGTCGCGTAACATACCGTAGGTCGGAGCCCCAATCAGTCCCGTCCGACCCTCGTTTTCATACGCCAGATAGATCGCCTCACAGCACAGAATCAGACTCTTGCCCGATCCCACCCCGCCCGAGAAGCCTTTGATCCGCTCGCTGCGCTGATGAAACCGATCCTGCGAAGGGAGCAGCTTGCCGCCCACCCACAGCTTCATTGGTCCTTGTCGGCATTCCATATCAACTGGATCTCAGTGGGCGGCGCCTCTTCTTTTGCAAACTCCTTGCGAAGCTTGAGCAGCTTTTCGAGAAGCGCTGCGGCTTCCTTCTTGTTGCTCAAAGGCTCGCTGTCCATCTCACTGAGCTTCCTCTTGGCCGTCTCGATCCCCGCATCAAGGGCCGCTCTCAACGACTCAACCTGATCCGGATACTCTTCGCAGGCGCGGTCTGCGACCCTCGTGGTCGGGGCCTTGGTGCGAGCGCTACTTTTTCTTGCCATCTCTCCCCGCTGGAACGAAAAATGCCGGTCGACCCCGTGTGGGCCGACCGGCGATCGCGTCTCCTCTCGACGCGGCTTTTCTCTGACCCCAGACTAGCACCGGCCGGTCGAGACGCCCCCCTCTCTGGATGTCAAGATGTTGAAAACAAGGATGTTAAAAAAACAGAAAAACCGTGATTCGAGTTTCGGCCGCCAAAAAAACGGGGCGTCGCAAGCCTCTCGGCGTGCGACGCCCCCATCCCATGCAGCAGGCTGCGTCGAAGCTATTCTTTCGGTCCGAAGATGTACATCAGACCCACCGTAAACGTGTCCTGATCCATTGCGAAGCCCACTGGGCCGCAGTCGGTGCAACTGAAGAACGGAGTCGTCGCCCAGTCCCGCCGATACTCCAGGCGGGTGATGAAGCGAGGCTCCGGAGCGTATTCGAACGTCAGCGTGTACTCCTTGAGGATATGCTCGACGCCGGTGGAGCGTGCGTCGAGATCGTCGAAGTACTCAAAGCGCTGCGCGATGCGGAACTTGTCGGTCGCGTTGAAGCGCGCATAGCCGCCGATGCCCCACGATGTCGCTGTGACATCGAACGGATCGGTGGCGGATATGTAGTCGAAGTTCGCCATGACCTCGAACTTCTCGTGCAGGCCGCCGTAGAAGTTCCAGCTCACGTTCCGCTGCCAGCCGTCGTTGGTCAGATCGTTCTCCGGGCCGTGAATCCAGGTCAGAGTCGTATTGAAGCGGTCCGACGGAGCCCACGATCCCTGCAAGCCGTACGATTTGCCCGCGTTCTGATCGAAAGCGTTGTCAAAACCGTTGACCAACATGCCGGTGGCCGTGAACGTGTCCGACAGCGGCGTGCTGAACTTGGCGCCAAGGTGCGAGAACGGCTCGTTCCAGGCCCACAGAATGCCGCGAGTGTAATTCCAGTTCAGGTGCGATTCCGCCACCTCCAGGCCTGCGATGGTGCCGAACAAGCCAACGTCCAATTCGGCGCCGTTTTCGAACAGGTAGTAGCCGTAGGCTTGCTGCAGGTAAATGACATCTTCAAGCGGCCCGGGCTCGAGGCCGTCACGGAACAGGCGAGCGCCAGAACCGAACCAGATGTCCGAGCGAAAGCCGACAGGACCGTCGCCGTTGGCGTCGATCTCGAGCTTGGCCTGGTTCAAACCGAAACCGCGCGAGTTCGGATTCGTGTAGTACAGCGTGTTTGTGCCGTCGTCGGGCGAGTTGGTGTTGTAGGTGTAGTAGGTGTCGAGCAGGCCGGTGAAGCTCACCGGTTGCCCGCCGCTGCTGACCACGCCAACCGGCATCTCTTCGTCCGGCTCCGCGTCGGTCACCGCCGTGGGCATCCCGGACGCGCTGGCTGTCGCCGTCGGCGACACGGTCAGGGTTTCAGCCGGAGTCGGCTTCGCAACCTCCGATGTCTCCGACGATTCCGACACCAGTGGAGCCGTCTGCTCGCTCTTGGGCGACTCCTCTTCCCCCATGAGCTTTGCTCGCAGCAGTGTTTCGAGTTCCTGGAGCCGTTTCTTGAGTTCCTCCACCTCTTGCCGCAAAGCCGCATCGCCGCTTGCGCCCGCCGCCGACGCATCTTGAGCGCCGGCTGGAATCGCAAACGCCAGCGCCGTCAACACTACGGCGGTCGTGATCGTGCGAATAGCTTTCATGATCTTTTTGTTCTTCTCCTTAGGTTGTCCTGCTCGGCGGGCCCGATACGCCAGGACGCACTTCTCCCACCCCGACGCCTCTGCGCTGTTCGGGATAGACCTCCGGCGAAAGGTTTCGGCGGGAGTGCTGCGTTTTCGGGCTCGCGAGGTTACGGTCGAGCAGGATTGCTACAACCCAGACCCCATCTCTCTTCCCTGCGAAAGCGCCTATTTACGCTTGTCCTCGCAGCTTTCGGACGTGCATCTCGGAACGTCGTCCACGGAAGGAGATTGCTGTATTTGAACCGTGTCGGTTCAAACTTATAGCCAACTGTAAAAGCGGGCCGCCTGAACCGCAAGAAGATATTTTTTATGGGCGATATAAGGGCCCGGCCTTCACTTCGCAGGCGGGGTCGCTTGGATTGGAAGCGGCTCCAATAAGGGGCTCTTGCGCATCCTCTCGCAGGTTTCCGGTTGTATATGGGAAGAGAGGAAGTTGCGATATCGATTCAGGAGATGTGGTTCCCTCGAGCGTTCATGCCCGCATTCGCACAGCAAATGCGCCAGCTCATGGGCGACGGTCGAGTACTCGTCGTCCTTGCGTTCCATCCAGTGCGTCTTGAAGGCCACCCAAGACGTGTCCAGGTAAGCAAATCCCGTCGCTTCCTGCACCGAGACATCTCCCCTGCGGAACGAGCGGGCCAGGGCTTCGTCGTTGAGCAAACGGCCGACAAAATATACCGGTGGACGGAGGGCCGAAGCGGGGGCCATCGCTGAAAACTTCACCACGTCCTCGGGCGCCGGCTGGCCGGAAGGAATCTCCATATCGAGATCGTGCCGGCCATCCGGCGCTTGCGCCTCGATGATCTCTACAGGCCCCAAGCCGATACCGCAGGCGGCAAATATCCTGACCGTACGAGATACATGACGCATCACCCGTGCATGCGTCCAATTCGAGCCCGCCAGCCGGATGAAACTCACCGGGAGTGTGTATTCAATCTTCTCTCCGGTCGGCGCCGCCAGCTCTGCGGCCGGAACCCGGCGAACCTCGGCCTTTTCGAATCCCGCGTCCAGCCAGTCTCGTTCGACGGTCTGCCCGCTTCCGAGGCCGGGCGCTGCGAAAGCGACCACGAGCAGCATCGCCGTCCGCCGGACGCTAGGCCGTGCGCTTCTCAAAGCGCCTTGAGCTCCGCGATCGCCGAGGCGCAGTCTTCTCCTGGCGCAAACAGCGAGATTCCCGCCACTCCGGCCGCTCCGGCCCGTGCGCATTCGGCCGCGTTCGCTCGCGTGACGCCTCCCAACGCCAGCACTGGAATCGTCGCCTCGCGACAGACGGCGGCAAGTTCCGACAGTCCTCGCGGAGGGCCGTAGCCTCGCTTGCTGGCTGTGTCGAACACCGGACCGAATACGACAAAGCCCGCGCCTTCCTCCTGCGCTCGGAAAACCTCTTCCGGCCGATGGCAAGACACTCCTACGAGCGAGCCCGCCGGAAGCAGCCGCCTCGCTGCGGCCGCGCCAGCCGAATCCGACGGCAGGTGCACCCCGCCAAGCCCGGCGGCGATGGCGATATCGGTGCGTTCGTTGATCAGCACGCGGCCTCCGCAGGATGACGCCCTCGCTTGCCGCGCCAACGCCAGCAGCGCGCCGCCTTCGAGGTCCTTCTCGCGAATCTGTACCCAGTCCACGCCCAGTCCGAGGCAATCCGCCGCCCAGGCCGCAACATCGCCCCGCGGTAGTGTCCGACGATCGCTGATGGCATACAAAATCACGTTTTCGACCAGGACGAATTATAGCCCGCGCCCCGTAGACGGGCGTTCTGCGCTAGCATCGCGTGTCGGGGTCCGTCTTGCCTGCCATCTCCGATTCGCTCGAGTTGAGGTATGCCCGCCGCGGAGTCGCGTACCGCCTGTTCCTGACTTGCTGGCTGCTCTACTCGCTGCATTTCGCCACCAACATCGTTCGCGACATCTACCTAGCGCTGGCGATCGGCGACCACCTCTCGTTTCGGGTCGACGAGTACGCCGGTCTCCACCCGGACCTGTTCGAACACCCCGGCTACGGCTGGCATCCGGGCGGCAATCCCGGCATCTCGATGCTGGGGGCCATTCCCTACGCCGCGGCGCGGCCGATCATCGACCGCGTCGTCGCGAGAGTCAACGAGTCCCGCAAAGCCAGTGGAGCCGAACCGCCGCCCTACGACTCCCCCTGGCCGATGGCCCGCGAATTCTTCGAGCGCGCGTGGCGGCGCGGCTACGACGTCAAGTTCGCCCTGGGCGCCTTTGTCATGCAGGCCTTCGCGATGGCTCCTCTCTCCGCCGCCGGCGTCGTCTTGATATTCGTTTACCTGCTCGAAGTCACCGGGTCCAGTCGAAAATCGCTGGCGCTCGCTCTGCTCTACGCCTTTGCGACGCCCGTGTTCCTGCGCACCGGGTTTCTCAACCACAACATCGTCGTCGCGCATACCGTCTTCGCCGCCTTTTTCCTGTTGCGACCGGGCGCAAGCCTGTCAGCCCGACGACTTTTGGGCGCCGGCGTCCTGACGGGCGCCTGCCTCTTGCTCGACTACAGCGGAGCCTTCCTGCTCGTCGCCCTGGGGTTGTTCGCGCTGTGGCGCATTCGCTCCTCGGGTCCCGAGTTGCTGCGTCCCGCGGCTATGTTCGGGCTTGGAGCCCTCGGCCCGGTCCTGTTGCTGTGGTTCTACCAGTGGCAGAGTTTCGGACACCCGTTTCTCCCTCCGCAAACCTGGATGCCGCCGCTGGACTGGATCAATGAGCAGGGCTACCGCGGCGTTCGCCTGCCGCAATGGCGTTGGCTGTGGCGACTCTGGCTCGATCCGGCAGTGGGTCTGGCGCCCAACTGCCCGCTGTTTCTGCTCTGGTTCTGGCCCGCTCCCACCCTGCGACGAGTCGGCCTCGGCTCGACCGTCTTCTTCTACGGCGCCGTCATCGCCGTTTGGCTGTTCTTCAGCGGCGTCGACTACAACGTCACCCAGATCAACACCGGCATCCGCTACATGGCCGCCGTCTTCCCGTTCCTGTTCCTTGCGGCGGCGTTCGCCCTGCTCGAGCTCCGCCCGACGTCGGCGCGGCTGTGGGCGCTGGCTTCTTTCGTCATCAATTGGTCGCTGGCGATGTCGCGCGATGTCGAGCGCGGCCGCGGAGTGCTCGACCCGCTCATCGAGATCTTCACCGGCGGATTCCGCCTGCCCGTTCTGACCACACTATCGCGACTGCCCGATCCCACCGGACTGGGATTGAATCAGGTCTCGCCCCTGCCTCTGTTCGCCTTGTCCGCAGCGGTTCTCTACATCATCTGGGCGCACAACCCGGGCCGGCGCGAAAAGAGCTGACTTCGCTCCTACCCATTTCCCGCCGATCAGATTGCGTGAAGGAGCCTGCAACCTTCTTCATCTTTGCCGCATCCTGCATGTTGACAACATTGCACTAAAGTTTAATAATCAGGAGAGACTAAGGGGGCGAGCCGGCGTCGGCAGCGATCACGCGCCCCAAGGAGAAAGCATGGGCAAAATCATCGGAATCGACCTGGGAACGACCAACTCGGTTGTCGCCGTCATGCAGGCGGGGCAGCCTCAGGTAATCGCCAATCAAGAAGGCGCCCGCACCACGCCGTCCGTCGTTGCGTTTACCAAGAGCGGCGAACGACTCGTCGGCCAATCGGCCAAGCGGCAAGCTGTCACGAACCCCGAGAACACGGTCTTCTCGATCAAGCGATTCATGGGCCGTCGTTTCGACGAAGTCACCGAAGAAGCGCGCTTGGTTCCCTACAAGCTCTCGCAAGACAACCAAGTCGTCGCCGTCGAGGGCGGCGGCAAGAAGTATTCGCCTCAGCAGGTCTCGGCGATGATTCTCGGCAAGCTCAAGGAAGCGGCTGAGTCGTTTCTGGGCGAGAAGGTGACCGAAGCCGTCATCACCGTTCCGGCCTACTTCAACGACGCCCAGCGCCAGGCGACCAAAGACGCCGGCAAGATCGCCGGTCTGGACGTCAAGCGCATCATCAACGAGCCCACCGCCGCCGCGCTCGCCTATGGTCTGGACAAGAAGACCAACGAAACGATCGCGGTCTATGACTTCGGCGGCGGCACCTTCGACATCTCCATCCTCGAGGTCGGCGAGGGCGTGGTCGAGGTCAAAGCCACCAACGGCGATACCCACCTCGGCGGCGACAACCTCGATCAGGTCATCATCGACTGGTTGATTGACGAGTTCAAGAAAGAGGAAGGCGTCGACTTGTCGAAAGACAAGATGGCTCTGCAGCGCCTCAAGGAAGCGGCTGAGAAGGCCAAGATGGATCTGTCGTCGCTCATGGAGCACGAGATCAACCTGCCCTTCATCACCGCCACCAACGAAGGCCCCAAGCACCTGCAAAAGAAGCTCAGCCGCGCCCGTCTGGAGCAGATGATCGACCCGCAGGTCCGCCGTACGCTCGAGCCCTGCAAGAAGGCCCTCGAAGACGCCGGCCTGAAGCCGAGCGATATCGACGAGGTCGTCATGGTCGGCGGTTCCACCCGCATCCCGCTCGTGCAGAAGCTCGTGCAGGACTTCTTCGGCCGCGAGACTCACAAAGGCGTCAACCCGGACGAAGTGGTCGCGATCGGCGCGGCCGTGCAAGGCGGCGTCCTCGGCGGAGACGTCACCGACGTTCTGCTGCTCGACGTTACGCCGCTTTCGCTCGGCATCGAGACGCTCGGCGGAGTCTTTACCAAGCTCATCGAGCGCAACACGACGATCCCGACGCGCAAGAGCGAGACCTTCTCGACCGCCGCCGACAACCAGACCTCGGTGGAGATCAAGGTCTTCCAGGGCGAACGCGCCATGGCTTCGGACAACCGCCTGCTGGGCGTCTTCCAACTCGTCGGCATCCCGCCGGCCCCGCGCGGCATGCCGCAGGTGGAAGTGACGTTCGATATCGACGCTAACGGCATCTTGAACGTCTCGGCGAAGGACAAGGCCACTTCGAAGGAGCAGAAGATCACCATCACCAGTTCCTCCGGCCTGTCGCAGGAAGAGATCGAGAAGATGGCCAAGGACGCCGAATCGCACTCCGCGGATGACAAGAAGCGGCGCGACGAGGTCGAAGCCCGCAACCGGGCCGACGCCATGCTCTATTCGACAGAGAAGACGCTCAACGAGCACCGCGACAAGATCAGCAGCGAAGACGCCGCCACGATCGAAGCCGCCATCGAGGAGACCAAGAAGGCTACCCAGAGCGGCTCGGCGGATGAGATCAACCAGGCGGTCGAGAAACTCACGACCGCCAGTCACAAGCTAGCCGAGGCGATGTACAAAGCCGGCGGCGATGCGCAGACGCCCCCGCAGGAAGGCCCGACTGACGGCGCCGGCGCGGAAGGCGACAAGAACGACGATGTGGTTGACGCCGAGTTCGTCGACGTCGACGACAAGCCAAAGAGCTAGCAGCCGCTCGGGTTTGGTTCGGGAGCGCCGGCTGCATCAGCATCGGCGCTCCCGTTTGCATTCGAATGAACCCGGCAGCAGGGAGGTGCGCACTTGGCAACGAGACAAACCGACTACTACAAGACTCTTGGCGTCAAGCGCGCGGCTAGCGAAGACGACATCCGCAAGGCCTATCGACGGCTGGCGCGCAAGTACCACCCGGACGTGAATCCGGGCGACAAGACGGCCGAGGAAAAGTTCAAGGAAGTCCAAGAGGCTTACGACATCCTCAAGGACTCCAAGAAGCGGCAGATGTATGACCAGTACGGCTTCTATTCGCCGAACGGTCCCGGCGCCGGCGGCCCCGATCCGCGGTCGTCCGACTTCAACTTCAGCGGTTTCGATTTTTCGCAGTACGCCGGCGCCCGCCGCGGGCAGTCCCGCCAGGGCGGGGGAGGCGCGCCTCCCCCCGGCGGCGGCTTTGGAGACCTGTTCTCGCAGTTCTTCCGCTCGGCGGAATCGGGCCGCGAGCAAGCCAAGCCCAAGGCCGGCGAAGACCTCGAATACACCGTCGACATCGGCTTCTGGGACGCCATACGCGGCTCGTCCGTGCGCATCGACGTGCGTCGCTACGAGAACTGCATGCAATGCAACGGACTGGGTCAGGTCAGCTCCGGCGTCACCGTCTGCCCGGAGTGCAAGGGCCAGGGCCAGGTCAACCAGACCGTCGGCGCCATGCGCTTCAACCTGACCTGCCCCCGCTGCAACGGAGCCGGTCAACTCAAGAACGTCTGTCCCAACTGCGCCGGCGACGGTCGCATCGCCAATACCGAGAGCGTCGAGGTCCGCATCCCGCCCGGTGCGCAGAACGGCTCCCGCCTGCGGGTCCCTCGCAAGGGCAACGCCGGTGCCATGGGCGCCGATCCGGGCGACCTCTACATCGTCACCCGCGTCGGCGAGCACCCGCTGTTCAAGCGCGAGGGAGACGACATCCGCATCAAGGCCCCGGTCTCGCCCGCAGAGGCCATCCTGGGCGCCAAGATCGAGGTGCCGACCATCGAAGGCCGGGCGCTTCTCAAGATCCCGCCGGGGACCAGTTCGGGCAAAGTCTTCCGCCTGCGCGAACGCGGCGTGAGCAACCCGCGCACGAAAGTGCGGGGCGACCAGTTCGTTGAAGTGCAGATCGTCGTGCCGGCAATTCCAGACGAAAACACCAAGGAATTGATGCGTGAATTTGCTAACCTCAATGCCGAAGACCCGCGCAAGGGTTTGTTTGATCAGGTGAAGTGATGGCAAGACGCAAACGCAGCCGCGGCGCCTACACCATCTCCGTCGTCGCGGATCAATTCGGCATCCACCCCCAGACCCTGCGGCTGTATGAGCGAGAAGGGCTGCTCAAGCCGTCGCGCACCGAGGGCAATACGCGCCTCTATACCGACGAGGACATGGAGCAACTCGACGTGATCCTCTCGCTCACGCGCGAGCTTGGCGTGAACCTCGCCGGCGTGGAAATTATCCTCAATATGCGCGAACGTATGGAGGAAATGCAGCGACAAATGCAGGAGTTCGTCGCCTACGTCAACGAGAACCTCGGCGCCGTTCCGCAGGAAGCGACCGACAACCTCTCGACTTCGCTCGTGCCGGTCTCTACCCGCGCTCCGGTGCGCGCCAAGACGGCTGCGCGCAAGAAGGCCTCGCGCCCCACGCGCAAGTCCGCCGCTGACGACTCGGATTCCTGAAAAGTCGGCTACTTCGCGCCCGGACCCTTGACGAACCGGCCCGACGTCACGCCCGTGTGCTCGCCGTTCTCGAGCGCCTGTCCGCCGTTGACGAAGACGTGCACCATGCCGGTGGCGTACTGGTGCGGGTTCTCGTACGTCGCGTGGTCGGTGATCTTCTCCGGGTCAAACACCGCGATGTCAGCGAAGTAGCCTTCCTGGATCAGGCCGCGCTCCTTCAGTCCCAGCGTCTGCGCCGGCAGACCCGCGAGCTTTCGCACCGCCTGCTCCAGCGTCAGTAGACCCTCTTCCCGGGCGAACTTGCCCAGCACCCGCGCAAAACTGCCGTACGCGCGCGGATGCACGCTGCTCTTCAGGAAAACGCCTGCCGGCGCCATTGACGGCGAGTCCGAGCAAAAACTCAGCCACGGCAGTTGCAGCTTCTTGCGGAGATTGTCCTCCGATTGGGTGAAGTAGACGGTATTCACCCGGCCGCCGTCCTCGATGATCAGGTTCATCGCCGCGTCTTCGGGCGATTCGCCGCGCATCTTGGCGACCTCGGCCAGCGTCTTGCCCGTCAGCGGCTTGAGTTCCTCGGTCTTGAAGCCCACCAGCAGCACGCCCTCCGGGCCGCCCGCCTGCAGATACATGTTTTCCCAGTCCTTGGCGGCGATGTTCATCTCCTTCTTGATCCGCGCCCGCGTCTTCGGGTCCTGCAAGCGCTCGAGCGCCTTCTCGAATCCGCCCTCCTGCACCCACGGCGGCATCGTCGACGTCAGCCCCGCCGATCCGGCCGTGTAGGTGTAGGCGTCGGCGGTGATCTCGAGGCCTTCCGCCCGCGCCTTCTCAAAAAGCGCGATCACCTCGTCCATCTTGGGCCAGTTCGACTTGCCCGCCGCCTTCAGGTGATACATCTCGCCGCGCGCACCGGATTCCCGCACGATGCGCAGAAACTCCTCCACCGCTTCCACCAGTGACTCGCCTTCGCTGCGGATGTGCGACGCGTACACGCCGTCATACTCGGCCACCACCTTGGTCAGCTCGATCAGCTCTTCGGTCGAAGCAAAAAAGCCGGGAGGGTAGACCAGCGACGAGGCCACGCCCATCGCGCCCTCCTCCATCGCCTGCTTCACGATCGCCCGCATCTTGTCGAGCTCTTCCGGCGTCGGCGGCCGGTCCTCGTAGCCGATCACCGAGACGCGCGGAGTCGCCGCACCGAGGTACGAACACACATTTGGCGACACGCCCTTGTCTTCCAGGAACTGCAGGTAGCCGCCGAGTGTGTCCCAGGAGATCTCGTACTGGATATCGCCCTGGCCCTCCTTCATCCGCTGCTTCATCTCCGGCGTCAGCGGGCCCATCGAGTTGCCCTCGCCCATCACCTGCAGCGTCACGCCCTGGCGGATGTCCGACTGTGAGCGGCCGTCTTCGATCAGCGACTCGTTCGACCAGCACATCATGTTGATGAAGCCCGGCGCGACGGCCAGACCCGAGGCGTCGATCTCTTTCTTGCCGGCGGCGCCGCCCAGATCGCCAATCTTGGCAATACGGTCGCCCTGGATCGCCACGTCTTCCACCCGTCCCGGCGAGCCGGTCCCGTCGTAGACGGTCCCTCCGCGAAGAACTACATCGTATTCAGGCTCGGGACTGGCGCAGGAGGCTAGCAGCAGCAGGGATAGGCAGGCGAGTAGGCAGCGCATTGCGCCATCCTACCGGATTTCCCGATTCTCCACACGGCGGGACAGGACTACTTCCGCTCGAGCGGGGTCAGCACGACCTTGCGGAACCGCACGATCCCGTGATCGCCCTGCAGCGTGATCGGCCCCGGCTCGCCCTCGCGCCAGTCGGTCGCCATGGCCGTAAAGCCCCGTACATCCAACTTGTCGTGGATCTTCACGCCGTTGAGCAGCACGGTCAAGTCGCGGCCGATCAAGGTGATGTCGAGCGTCTGCCACTCGCCCGGAGGCTTGCTCGCGTTCACCCGCGCCGCCTGTCGGCTGTAGACGGCGCCGTTGCCCGACTTCGTCGCCGGCTCGCCGTAGTCGTCGTAGATCTGCACTTCGTAGCGCCCGCGCAGCCCCACGCCGCTGTTGCTGTGCTCGCCGGCGGAGTACTCCACGTGCAGCCGAAAGTTCCAGAACTTCTCTTTGGTGGAGTACTCGTCGGCGCCCGTGGAGTTGACCAGCGCGCCGTCCTCGATGCTCCACTCGTCGTCCCGACCCGCGTGCAGAGACTTCCAAGCGCTCCGGTCCTTGCCGTCGAACAAGACGACCGGTTCGCCCTCGACCCAACTGCCGTCGTCACGGTCGGCAATCTCCGGCGCCGGATAGCCGACCCAGCGCACCTCGTCGCCGTTGCGCTGCGTCACGCCGCGCAACTCGCCGCCCTCCAGCCTAGCCGTGGTGACGGAACTCACCATGCCGCGGCGCGTCTTGCGGTCCACCTGGAAGCGCAACGCTCCGTCCACGACCTGCGCCTTCGCGATCGGATCGACCTGCCCGCCGGGCTGTAGGCCCACAGCGCTTCCGGTGATCCGGCCCGACCCCGCCCCCTCGATCTCGAGCCACGCCACTCGGCCCGGCCCGCCTTGGTTCGGGTCGATCACCCAGCGGCCGTTGAAATCGGCGTCGGCGGCGATGCCGATCTGTGACAGCAACAGGCAAGCGAGTACGATGCGAATCATAGCGATCGAGGTTCGATGACGGCGGCGTTACGGTGGCCGAAACGCTCCGAGCCTCATGATATGCTACCCCTCTTTGAAGGCGGCCATCTTGAAGCAATTTGCCATCGGCGTAGATCTGGGCGGAACCAACCTGCGTGCCTCGGCCGTCGCCGTGGACGGCGAGGTCCTCGAAGACTTCCAAATCCCCACCGAGTCCGAAGGCGGCCCCGACCACATCGTCGAGCGGATCGTCGAGGGCGTCATCGAGGTCAATGAAGGCCATTCCGGCAGCGAACTCATCGGCGTCGGCATCGGCGTCCCCGGCCTCGTCCGGCTCGACACCGGCGTCATCGCCAAGGCACCTAACCTGCCCGGCTGGGAGAACTATCCCCTCAAGGCCACCCTCGAAGCCGCTTTGAACCTGCCGGTTCAGGTCGAGAACGACGCCAACGCCGCCTCCCTCGGCGAGGTCTGGCTGGGCGCGGGACACAATGTTGACGACCTCGTCCTGCTCACGCTTGGCACCGGCATCGGCGGCGGCATCGTCTACCAGGGCAAGATCCTGCACGGCTATCTCGGCATGGCCGGCGAACTCGGACACATCACCGTCGATCCGCACTCTCCCGTCGCCTGTGGCTGCGGCAACAGCGGTTGCCTCGAAACCGAGTCCTCCGGCACCGCCGTCACCCGTATGGGCATGGAAGCCGTGAGCGCCGGCGAGTCGCCCGCGCTGGCCGCGCTACTCGAAAACGAGGGACAACTCACGCCGCTGCTCTGCGCGCAGGCCGCCGACGGCGGCGACCCGGCCGCGCGGGCCATCTTTGAGCGCGTCGGACGCGGACTCGGCATCGGTCTCGCCGGCTTGGTCAACACCTTCAACTTCCCGCTCTATCTGCTCGCCGGCGGCGTGCTGGCTTCCTGGGACCTTTTTGCCCCGGCGATGATGGCGGAGCTTGAGCGCCGTTCGGTCACCTTCCGTAACTCCGAAACCCGCATCGAAAAGGCCCAACTCGGCAACAAGGCCGGCATCTACGGGGCGGCTTATCTGCCGATCCAGGGGCGCCAGGAGTCCAAGTGAGCAAAAAATACTGGCTCGGAATCGACATCGGCACCGGCGGCTCCCGCGCACTGCTCGTCGACGCGACGGGCGAAGTCGTCGCCGGCGTCACCGCACCTCATGAAGAGATGCGGATGGAGCGCCCGCTGTGGGCCGAGCAGCGCCCGGAGAACTGGTGGGACGCCGCCCAACTCGCCGTGCGCGAAGCGCTCGCCGTCGCCGGTGCCAAGGGTGAAGACATCGCCGGCGTCGGCCTGTCCGGCCAAATGCACGGGCTCACCCTGCTGGACGCAGACGACAACGTCATCCGTCCGGCGCTGATCTGGTGCGACCAGCGCAGCCAGCCCCAGGTGGACTGGATCAACCAGACCGCCGGCGAAGATTTCGTCCTTGAGCAGACCGCCAATCCCGCCCTCACCGGCTTCACCGCTCCCAAGCTGCTCTGGGTGCGCGACAACGATCCTGCCGCTTACGAGCGCGTCCGCAAGCTGCTACTGCCCAAGGACTACGTCCGCTTCATGCTGACCGGCGAGTACGCCGGCGATGTTTCCGACGCCTCCGGAGTCGGCCTCTACGACGTGATGCATCGCCGCTGGGCGCTGCCGCTGGTCGAGAAGCTCGGGATCGACGCCTCGATTCTGCCCCCGGTCCTCGAATCCTGCGAAATCGCCGGCCGCATCACCGCGCAAGCAGCCGAAGCCACCGGCCTCGCCGTGGGAACGCCGGTCGTCGCCGGCGCCGGAGACCAGGCCGCCAGCGCCGTCGGCAACGGCATCGTCGAGCCCGGCTTGGTCAGCTGCACCATCGGCACCTCCGGCGTCGTCTTCGCCCACATGGATCAGGCCGCCTATGACCCCGGCGGCCGCGCGCACACCTTCTGCCACGCCGTCCCCGGCAAGTGGCATGTGATGGGCGTCACCCAGGGCGCGGGCCTGAGCCTGCAGTGGTTCCGCAACCAACTTGGCAAGGACGCCGTGGCCCAAGCCGCCCAGCAAGGCGGCGACGCCTACGAGATCCTCATGTCCGAGGCCGCCCACGCCCCTGCCGGCAGCGAAGGGCTCTACTGGCTGCCTTACCTGATGGGCGAGCGCACGCCCCACCTTGACGCCCAGGCCCGCGGCGGCTGGGTCGGCATGACCGCCAGCCACCAGCGCGCCCACCTCATTCGCTCCCTGATCGAAGGCGTCAGCTATAGCCTCAAGGACTGCCTCGACATTGTCGAATCGCTTGGCGTCTCCGTCGAAGCCGTGCGCGCCTCCGGCGGCGGCGCCCGCAGCCCGTTCTGGCGGTCCATCCTCGCCGGCGTCTTCAACCGGCCGATCTCCACGCTGCAAACTCAGGAAGGCTCGGCCTACGGCGCGGCCCTGCTCGGCATGGTCGGCTCCGGTCAGTTCTCTTCGGTCGAAGAAGCTTGCCGCGCCACCATCCGTGAGCGCGAACTCATCAGCCCCGACGCAGAACTCGCCGCCGTCTACGCGCCAGGGCACAAGGTCTACCAGTCCCTCTATCCTGCTCTGAAGCCGCTTTTCGGCGGAATGTAGCGCCGAGCGGCGTCCGGCTTCGTTACGATCGATAACGATGACTCGCCGCCAACTCCTCGCCGCCGCCTCGCTGTCCGCCGTTCCCGCGTCCGGCGCTCCGGCAGCAACCGCTCCGTCCGGTCCGCCCAAGCGCATCGCCGCTATCATCACCGAATACCGTGAGAGGTCGCACGCCGACGTCATCGTCGGCAAGTACCTCGAAGGTTTTCAGCAAAACAACCAACCGCCTTATCCGCGCTCCAAAATCGTGTCGATGTACACCGCCCAGGTCCCCGACAACGACATGAGCCGCGAGATGTCGCGCAAGCACAACGTCCCGATCTACCCGACGATCTACGAGGCCCTGACCATGGGAACCGGCCAACTCGCCGTCGATGGCGTGCTCACCATCGGCGAGCATGGCGACTACCCGCTCAACGAGAAAGGCCAGAAACTCTACCCGCGCTTCGAACTCTTCCTCGAGGTGGTCGACGTCTTCCGCCAAACCGGGCAGGTCGTCCCTTACTACAACGACAAGCACCTCTCCTATAGCTGGCTCAAGGCCCGCCGCATGTTTGAGATCTCGCGTGAGATGGGCTTCCCGATGTTGGCCGGCTCATCCGTCCCGGTCGCCTTCCGCGACCCTCTCGTCGACGCACCCTGGGGCGCTCGAATGCCGCACGCGGTAGCCGTTGCCTTCGCCGGCCTGGAAAGCTACGGCTTCCACATGCTCGAGTCCATCCAGTCCATGCTCGAACGCCGAGAAGGCGGCGAAACCGGCGTCGCCGCCGTGCAATGCTTGCAGGGCGATTCGGTTTGGAAGTTCCTCGACGACAACGCCTGGGCCCCGCCACTGCTCGACGCCGCGCTGTCCCGCTGCAAGACCCGCCAGCCGGGCGAACTCCGCCAAATCGTCAAGAATCCCGCCGTGCACATCCTCGAGTACAACGACGGCGTCAAAGCGGCCGGCTTCCTGCTCACCGGAGCGGTCAAGGATGATTTTGCCGTCGCCGTGGATGTCGAAGGCCAATCCGAACCCGTCTCCACCCTGCACTGGCTGATGCGCAAGCCCTACCACCACCACTTCGGCTGCCTGATCAAGAACATCGAGAAGATGTACGAGATCGGCCGGCCGCCGTACCCGGTAGAGCGGACTGTTCTGGTCAGCGGCGCCCTCGATTTCCTGATGGAATCCGCCTACCGCGGCAACGTGCGCATCGAAACGCCGGAGCTGACGCTGCCTTACACCACGCCCAACGCCTCGCACTTCTGCACCGAAGGCTGGGCTTAAGGACCCTCAGCCCGCTCAAAAATCTTCACCGCACTTGCCCGGCCCGTCTTCCCCTGAAGCGGGCCGGGTTTGCTGTTGAAGACCAACCGAAACCGCTCGAGCGGCTCCAGCGGAACGCAACTCCGCTCCGGATCGAAGCCTCCCAACGCCAGCTGCTCGCCGGGCCTTTCGGCAATGTAGCGCCCCGCCTCTCCATAGCGGGCGAACCTCCGCTCGGAGACGATGCGCCGACGCCCGCCTTCGGCGTCGTCGCGCCACTCGATCACCCACGTCGACTGCGACGGCTCGACCGCTTGCCCGTCAAACAAATACATCCTCGCCATCATCGAGCGGTAGTAGTCCTGGTAGTAGAAAACTAGCGGTTCGTCGCTCCCGTCCCGAACAAAAACCTCGAAATAATCCCGGCGCTCCTTCTCTCCCCCTGTCCACAGCGGGAACGCGTGGAACTTCGAGCCCGTGGGCGTGATCGATTTGAACGACCAAATCGGCAACTCCGGCTCGAGCAGCACATAGCGTGTCCGCAGCCGATCGGCCACGTCGATCGCTTCGGCCTCCGAAGTCGCCAAATAGAAACGCGCCGAGTCATGCCCGCCGCTCTGGAAGCCGTTGGAACTCGGGATCCGCCGCGCGACGGCATTCACCGCATGCCCCAGGTCCCACCAGCACAGCACTGTGTAGACCGATTCGGGATAGCGGTAATCTCCGCGCCGAAGCTGCCTGTCATAGAGTTCGAAATGCTTCGCGGGATCGCCCAGCGGCTCCGGCGTCCGCTCGGCCAGCCAACGCAGGGCCTGTTGCATGTCGCCCGACAACCCGCCGTCGGTCTTGACGACAGCGAGCGCACTGCTCAGGCTCGTTCCCAGCAGCGCGATCGCCAGCAGCGGACCGGTAACGTAGCGCCATCCGCCCCGCGATGCGCGGAACACCTTCCAAGCCCCGAATCCGGCCAGAATCGCAAAGCAGACCGCCAGATAGTACGCCGTCCGGATCTGGCTCAGCGTCATCGCGAGCATGAACAGCGTCCAGAATAGAAACAGAGAGCGTTCCGGCCGCAGGTCCCGGCGCCAACTCCATGCCAGCCGCGCCAGCGCTGGCAGCGCAAACAGCCAAGCCGACGCAAACTGCTCCCACACCGCGCGCAACTCGAACGAGCCGTAGTAAGTCAAGATCGGCCGCAGCTCAGGCAGAGTTTGCATCCGCTCGGTCGGCTGAAAGCGTTGCAACTCAACCAAAAACTGCTCGAACAGGCGTGGCTGCCACGCGGCTGCGCCAAGAGCGACGCCGACGGCCAAGCCCGCAAACATCGCCGATAGAGCCCAGCCCGGCGCCCGCCGCCTCCGTAGATTTGCAGCGGCGAAGCGCAACCCCAGCAGCCCCGCGAGTCCGCCGGCAAGCGCCAGGTGAGTGTAAATGGACCACCGATGCCAGGCAAACGGCGCCGTGAACGCCCAGGCCACCGCCAGCGCTAGGGCAGTCCGGTCCAACACCAGTCGGCTCGATCCGGTCCGCCACTCGACGGTCAGCGCATAGAAAAACGCCCAGCCGACAACCACCGCCACCGCCAGCGCCCCGGTCGCCCAACTCGCCAGATAGGCCCCAAGCGCCAGCCCGGCCGCGGCCGCGTACCGCCGGCCGCCGCCCTGATACGAGCGCATCAGTCCCCACAGCATCAGCGTTGCAAACAAGACCTCTGCCACGTGGTGATCCGCGAAGCCCAGCCGCGAAACATCGAGCCAATTGCCAGGCAAAACCGCGATCAACCAAGCCGCCGAAACCGCAGCTCCCGGCGCAAACAAAACACGCGCCAGCAGATAAACCGCCGCCGGTACGCAGCCGGCCAGCGCGACAGGCGACCACGCCGCCACCGTCTTTGTCAGATCGGACGACGGAGCGCCCCAGCCGAGCGCCCAGGCCGCTGCGCCTACAGCCAGGTCGTACAAGCCGGCGAACCGCGGCGCCTGCCCGCCCGGATAGACGCCATAGGGGTCAAACGTGATCCGCCAGGGGAAATGCGCCAGCAGATTCTCGATGATGCGGAAGTGATACCAGGCGTCGGTGTTTTGGAGGTTGACGAACCCGTCCGGCTGGAAGACGACGTCCAGACCGAATGCCGCCCGCAGCCAGACCGCGAACACGCAGGCGCCGGCTACCCACGCCGCGCGAAGGGCTCCATTTTCACTTTGTATGGTCGAGAACCAAACCGTCAATATTCGTGGCATAGACTGAAGTTGGTAGCAGCTATCCCAGTCGAGTCGACTACCGCGCGCCCACGCACGGAGGTTCTCGATGCTTCGCTTCTCAAAGGCCGCGCTGGTTGCGGGCGCGCTGACCGCTTTTCCCACCCCGATTCTACCCGTCTCATTCGAGTTGGAAAGTCATCCGGCCGAACGCCGCCGGGCGCAGGACCGCCCGTCGCCGCCGGCGCTCTTCGGTGAGTCCACCCCCGATCGCGGCGGCTTCGACGCTCAAGCGATCCTACAGACCGCCCGGGAGGACTCCTGCCGGGATGATCTGTGTCCTCTCACCCTGACCGAGTATGCGCTCGTCGAATCGGGCCGCGAATCGCTGCGGATCAGCGGGCTGCTCTCGCCCATCAACCGGCGGCTATTCGAACTCTTCGAAGGCCGCCTCATGGAGGAGCCGCGCATCGACCTGCTCTTCGAGCGCTTCTAGCGCTCGTTCCAAGTTCCTGAAAACCTGATAGCCTGAGCGAAAGGGGCCTTTTGCGAGGCTCCTGTTTCGCATGGACCTGTCTCGCATCCGAAATTTCTCGATCATCGCCCACATCGACCACGGCAAATCGACCCTGGCCGACCGGCTGATCCAACTCACTGGCGCTCTCACGGAGCGCGAGATGCACGCGCAGGTCCTCGATTCGATGGACCTCGAGCGCGAGCGCGGCATCACCATCAAGGCGCAAACCGTGCGTCTGCTCTATCCGGCCAAGGACGGCGAGACCTACCAGCTCAACTTGATCGATACGCCCGGCCACGTCGATTTCTCCTACGAGGTTTCCCGCAGTCTGGCGGCCTGTGAAGGCGCTTTGCTGGTGGTCGACGCCGCCCAGGGCGTCGAGGCCCAGACGCTCGCCAATACTTACCTGGCCCTCGAGCACGATCTCGAGATCGTGCCGGTGCTCAACAAGATCGATCTTCCCGCCGCCGAGCCGGAGCGCATCAAGGAGCAGATCGAGTCCTCCATCGGCCTCGACGCCTCGGAAGCGCTCATGATCAGCGCCAAGTCCGGCCTGGGCGTGCCCGATGTGCTCGAGGCGATCGTCAAGCGCATCCCGCCGCCGAAGGGCGAGCCGGACGCCCCATTGCGCGCCCTCATCTTCGACTCCTGGTACGACGCCTACCGCGGCGTCATCATCCTGGCGCGCGTCGTCGACGGCACGATCCGACGGGGCATGAAGATCCGCCTCAACGCTGTCGGCAAGACGTTCGACGTCGAGGCGCTGGGCTACCGCACGCCCAAGCACATCCCCTGCGAAGAACTCAGCGCGGGCGAGGTCGGCTGGATCGTCGGCAACATCAAAGAGGTGGCCGACGCCAAGGTCGGCGACACCATCTGCGACGCCGACAACCCTCCCAAGGAGCCGTTGCCCGGCTTTGAAGAGACCAAGCCGATGGTCTTCGCCGGTCTGTATCCGGTGGAAGCGCACCAGCACACCGATCTGCGGGACGCCCTCGGCAAGCTCAAGCTCAACGACTCCTCGTTCCTGTTCGAACCCGAAAGCTCGGTCGCGCTCGGCTTCGGCTTCCGCTGCGGCTTTTTGGGACTGCTGCACATGGAGATCGTGCAGGAGCGGCTGGAGCGCGAGTTCGGCCTGGATCTGATCACTACCGCCCCGGGCGTGCGCTATCAAGTCCACTTGACCGACGGCAAGCAGATCGAAGTCGACAACCCTAGCAAGTGGCCCGAGCCGCAAAAAATCGCCAAGATCGAAGAGCCCGTCTTCGAGGTGACCGTCCTGACTCAAGACGAGTACCTCGGCGGCATTCTCGCGCTGCTCGAAGAAAAGCGCGGGCAGCAGAAGAAGTTTGAGTACGTCGGCGGCGAGCGCGTGATGCTCACCTACGAGGTGCCGCTTAACGAGATCGTGCTCGACTTCTACGACCGCCTCAAGACCGTCTCGCGCGGCTACGCCTCCGTCGACTATCACTTCTCGGGCTATTGGGAATCGCCGATGGTCAAGCTCGACATCCTGGTCGCCGGCGAACCGGTTGACGCTCTGTCGATCATCACCCACAAAGACCAGGCCCACGCCCGCGGCAAGATCCTCATCAGCCGCTTCAAGAAGCTGATCCCGCGCCAAATGTTCGAGGTGGCGCTGCAGGCGGCCATCGGCAACAAGATCGTCGCGCGCGACAACATCTCCGCCATCCGCAAGAACGTCATCGCCAAGTGCTACGGCGGCGACATCAGCCGCAAGCGCAAGCTGCTCGATAAGCAGAAAGAGGGCAAGCGCCGCATGAAGCGCGTCGGCCGCGTCGACATCCCGCAAGAAGCCTTCCTCGCCGTGCTCAGCGTCGGCGACGACGAGTAGAACCTGGGTAGCCCTTAGGTGGTCCACCTGTGGGGCGGTGATCTTGGTCGGCCCGGGATCCGTCCTTCGACCATAGTCCAGAGTCCCGCCCCTCTTCACGGACAGGTGCGACGATGCATAAATTGGGGATACTGCGGGCATGAAGACCACAGTCGAGCTGCCCGACGCGCTGCTTCGTGAGGCGAAAGCCTACGCAGCGCCTCAAGGCGTACCGATGCGTGAAGTCTTCGAGCGTGGCCTGCGCGCCGTGCTCGATGAGGCGACCAAAGAGCCGTTCAATCTCAAGACCGTCACCACCAATGGCGAGGGAATGGTCCGCGACTACTCCTGGCAAGAAGTCCTCGACATCATCTACGACCGCGACCTCTCACACTTCCCCGAGGTGCGTCGCCGGAACCCGTTGCGCGACTGAAACGTCTCCGTCCAGTAACGCATTTCCCCTCTCGATTCGCGCATATCGCCGTTCAACGCAGCCGATTGGACGCCCCTGTGTGAGGTTGTACAATTTAAGGTCACCTGGAGAGGAATATGGCATACGATTCGCAAGGAGTCAGGTTCGTCCTCACGGCCCCGGACACCGAGTCCACCGAACAGGCATTCAGCCCCTGGAAGCAGATGATTTACGCATCCGCCCCAGCGCGCTACGTGCCCAGGTTCATGTACAAGAACAATCTGGCCAAGGAGTGGTACCCCGACGGCACAGCAAAGGTGATGCCCTACGGCGTCCGCGTGACCGAGGAAATCCTGGTTCGCGAGTTCGGCGCCGACAACGTGGCCGTCTGCTACCCCGATGACCTCGACAAGTTCGTCGGCCCCAAAACCGTCGCCGTCGGCGTCGGCGCTCACAACCCCATCGGGACGGCCTTCTCCACCGGCGTCTACTCGAACATTTTTGGCTCCACCGCCCGCCCGGTCAACTCGGCCGAGAGCGAGCGCATCTATTTCCACGAGGCCATCCGCAGGCACCGCCCCAAGGTCATCGTGGGGGGCGCCGGCTCTTGGCAAATCGTCAAGACCGGCAACCAGGAACGTCTTGGCGTCGACTGCGTGATCATCGGGCGCGCCGAGAGCGTCATCCTCAATCTGTTCAAGAAAGCCGAAGCCGGCGAAGAGCTCCCCAAGACGGTGGAAGCTCCCGAGCCGACTCCCGACCAACTCGTCACCCCGCACAAGCGCTCGACCTACGGCGTGGTCGAGATGACCCGCGGCTGCGGACGCCAGTGCGCGTTCTGCTCGCCGACTCTCGAAACCCGCATCTCGGTCCCGCACGAGGAAGTGCTCGAAGGCGTCCGCGCCAACACCCGCAACGGCGGCAAGATCATCTTCCCGGTCTCCGAGGACGTCTTCATCTACGGAGCCGCCGCGCCGTTCTACATTCCCAACCCGCACGCGATCATGAACTTCTACGAGTCGATCGCGCGCGAGCCGGGCGTGGAGTACCTGCCGCTGTCGCACGCGACCATCGCACCCGCGGTCGTCAATCCCGACCTGATCAAGGAGATGTCCGGCGTCCTGCTCGACAAGTCGGCGCTGCGCAACCGCAACTCCACGCACAAGGACAAGAAATTCCTCGCCCCGCTGATCGGCATCGAAACCGGCTCGGCGAGGCTCGGTGCGCTGACGATGTCGGGCAAGTCGCTGCCGTTCGACATCCGCGACTGGCAGGAGATCGTCGTCGAGGGAACCAATATCCTCAACGAGAACAACTGGTTCCCGGTCTACACTTTCATCATCGGGCTGCCCAACGAGACCGAAGAGGACCTCAAGCAGACCCTCGATCTGCTGCATCGCCTCAAGAACAACAAGGTGCTGTATGTGCCGTCGATCTTCACGCCGCTCGAAGACACGCGCATGAAGGACGGCAAGCCGCTCAAGTCGAAGGAACTCACGCAGTTGCAGTGGGAGTTCATGATGACGGCTTGGAAGCAGAGCCGCGACTTCGGCGAGATGCGCGACCGCTCGCGCGCCTACTTCAAGATCGGCACCAAGCTGTTCTACTACCTGCGCGGCAAGCACGTGCACGGCGAAGTCTTCAAGTGGCCCGCCATGCGATTTGCCGGCGTCTCGGAGGAGAAGCTCTCCCAGCATCTCTACCTGAACTGGGACAAGGAACCGGAGAAGGAAGTCACGCCTCCGCGGCTGATCCCCAAACACCGCAAGCAGACGCTCGAGGAACTGCGGAAAGTCAACGACTACCAGCCGTTCAACATTTTTGGCACCTCGCGGGATCAGGACGCGGACAAGGCCGGCGCCGACAGCCCGTTCAAGATTCTGTCGAGCTACGGCTCCAACGGGATCAAAGAGACCGAGAAGATCGAAGAGGCGGTCGTCGGCGACTAGTCCGAAGGCACAAAAACCGAGAAACCGAGCCCCGGACGGAAGAGGCTGTTTGATAACGTGACAGGACTGTTCGGTGATAGCCCCCGGCTTCAGCCGGGGGTAACTAAGATCGGACTCTCCCGTCTCTTGCACTTGCCCTCACCCGCTCTCGCGGGTGAGGGCAAGTGTCGTGCTTTGAGTCGCTTAGACGTGTATTTCCCCCGGCTAAAGCCGGGGGAAATAGGGAACCGGAAGCTGTGAAATAATTGTACAAAGTACTTTGTAGTGTGGTATACTTGGAGGTGTCAGACTCTCCTGCCGCTCCCCGCTACATCCCGGTCGACCGCCAGCAACTCCGCCTCGAACCCCTCGACGTCGACCGCTTGATCGACGACCATCACCCCGCGCGCAAGATCTGGCGCGTCGTCGAGCAGCTCGATCTGTCCCGTTTTGAAACACAGGTGCGCGCCGTCGAAGGCGTCGCCGGACGGCCGTCGCACTCCCCGCAAGTGCTCGTCGCCGTCTGGATCTACGCCTTTTCGCGCGGCTTGCATTCGGCCCGCGAGGTCGAACGCCAGATGCGGCACGAGCCCGGATTACGCTGGCTCACCGGCCTCAACGTCATCAACCATCACTCGCTTTCCGACTTCCGCGTCGGCTACGGCGAAGCGTTGCGCGAGCTGTTCGAGCAGGTGCTGGCGATGTTGACGATGAAGGGGCTGATCACGCTCGAACGCGTCGCCGTCGACGGCACGAAGATCCGCGCTGACGCCGGCAAGAAGAGTTTTGGCAAACGCGCCAAGATCGAAACGCACCTGAAAATGGCCCGCGAACACCTCGACGAGCTCGAACGGGCCGAGCGCGACGAGCACACGACGCAGCGTGAACAAGCCGCCCGCCGGCGTGCGGCGCGCGAGCGGGAGCAGCGGCTCGAAGAAGCGCTCGAAGAGATCGAACGGCTGCGCGCGGCCAAGAAAGACGACAAGAAGAAGGAGCCGCAGGCGTCGTCTTCCGATCCGTCGGCGGCCTTCATGTGGATGCACGACGGCGGCGTGGCGCCAGGGTATAACGTGCAGATTACGGCCGATTCCGCGCATGGATTGATTGCCGATATCGAGGTGGTCAACGACCCGCAGGACGGCCAACAAATAGCGCCGGCGATGGACCGATTGAAACAGCGTCAGGGCCAGTATCCGCACCAAGCTCTGGCCGATGGGGCTTATACAAACTTGGCGTCGGTGATGGAAATGGACGAGCGAAAGATCGACTATTACTCGACGTGGACGGGCCGGAATGAAGGCGTGACGGGGCGCGCGAAGCAGCAACATGAGGATTATCGGCGCGAATGTTTCGAGTTTGACGAGGCGGCGAATGAGCTGATCTGCCCTGAGGGACGGCGCCTGCCGTATCGCCAGACGCGCCGCGAACCCGGCAAGGAAACACATGTCTATCAGGCTTCGTCGGAGGATTGCGGGCCATGTCCGGCGCGGGCGCTGTGTTGCCCGAAGCTGAGCTTGGAAAACGGCGGTCGGTCGGTGTCGTTCACGATTCACGATGCTGCGATCGAGGCTTTCGATGAGAAGATGCGGCAGCCGGAAGCGCTGGAGATTTACAAGAAAAGGGCGCCGTTGGCGGAGTTTCCCAACGCCTGGATCAAGAAGAAATTGAAGCTGAGGAGGTTCGCGACACGGGGGTTGGCGAAGGTTTCATGCGAGGCGTTGTGGGCGGCGATGACGTTCAACCTGCAGCGAATGTTCCGGCTCGCGCCGGCGTAGGAAAACGGAGGAAAGAGGCCGGAAAGCGGCTGGAAAGAGGCTGGAAACGGCCTCTCAGAATGGGTCTCAGCCGCTCCGGGCGAGCCCGCCGCCGCCAATCGCTGGGGAAGTTCGGAGGCGCCAAGCCCGTCTGCGCCTCGCACGGCCGGAAAGCTTCACAGCTTCCCGGAGACGGAATCGGTGTATCGTCGGACCGTCTGGATCAGCGGGCGCAGTATTTTCGCGCACTCTCTGAAGTCCAGGGTTTCTTCTTCTCAAAGCTCCAATTTCCCCCGAAAGACCATCTCCTTGAGCTTGAATTTCGCCTTCACGTTCACCCCGCCGCGACCGCGTCTCCACCGGGTAGTTAAGTCTGCCTAAACCATGCGCTTTCTAGCGCACCGTCACCCGATGCGGGCTCGTCCAGCTCAGATGTCCCTCGGCGACCTTGATGTTGCCTGGATAGTCCGGCGACTCGCCGTCGAGCTCCACGCGCCAGTAATACCAATGGAATCCGGGCGCCGGCTCGTCGGTGTACTCCGCTGCGAGCGACAGTCCCTGTCCGGGCGCCGAGAAAACCTCATCGCCGTCGCGCACCAACACCGCCCGCACGATCGGCGCCTTGGGAGAACCGGCCTTTAGTGTCAGCTGCACCGGCCCCGAAGCCTCCACGTCCTCGCCCATGAACGAACCGTTCGCGCGCGCTTCCATCACCAGGCGCGAACCGTTCGTGGCGTAGACCTTGTGGTCTTTCAGCGCCTGCAGGATCGCCTCCGGCGTCAACTCCGGCGCCCAAAAACCGGTCAGCCCGCCGCCCACGCCCGGATTGCGGCGATGGCCGTCGCTGGTGGCGACAAAGCCGACCTTGTAGCCGTCCGACAGGTCGCGGTGAATCTTTTCCGGCTGATTGATATAGACGCCCCAGCCGGCGGCGACCTCGATATTCCCCTCGCAAGGCCGGTCGACCAGACGAAACGTCGGATGCTGCGAGTTCATCACGCCCCCGGCGGCCTCGACCAGATCGCACAGCGCCTCGAAGTCGTCCTCCTCGGTGTGGCGAATCATCGGCGCCGTGTCGCCTGCAAAGATGGCAGTGCGGTGGTTCGCGTTGCCGTCGTCGGTGCGGTCCGACCACTCCCACCCCGGCAGCGCCACGAAGCGGCCGGGCTCGGTGTACTTGCGGCTGTAGTAGACCGACAGCGCGTACTCGGAATCGGTCAGCACCTGATTCCGGTATGCGCCCTGGGCGTTCGAGTCCAGCCAAGACGAGGCGTCGTTCTCCTGCATCACAATCACGTCGATCTTGGCCTTGTCGCGGGCGTAGTGCATCAACTCGTCCACTTCGCCCTCGGCGTCGGTCGTGAGGGTGGAGTGGACGTGGAGGTCGCCCCACCAGAGGTAGTGCGTCTCGCCGTCGATCTCGATCGACGGCCGCTCGCCGTCGCCATAGCCCCAGTGGGGCAGCGGCAGTTCGATCGGCTCCCAGCCGGTGATCTCGAACGGCTCCGCCTCCACTGTCGAGTCGGGGTCGAGCGGCTGAATCAGCAGGTTGTGCGTCGGGTCGAAGCCCGCCATTAGGATCTGGTCGCCGTGACGCGCGACGTCATATTGGACGAGCCCGGCACGGATTTCCATTTCGTCGCCGCCAGCGAGCGGCTTGCCGACGTGCACGCCGGGGTCCGTGCTGCGCCCCTCGGAGGTGAGCTTGCGCTCCCACAGCACCCACGGGCCGTCGGCGCCTTCGACGAGCATGGGCGCGAGCCGATGGCCCGCAAAGCCCCAGATCGCGGTGACCTGCGGCTCCACGCGGCTCAGCAGACTGTGCCCCAAATCCGCGACGGCCCGAGGCTCGATCCAACGTCCTTCGCTCAGCGTGGCGACCTCGATACGATGCCGCTGGTCGATGGCGCCCTTGCCGATCACTCCGTCCTCGGCCACCCAGGCAGCGACCACCCGGCCGTCCGACAGCCGCAGCCCCGTCGCGTCCATCGCATTCGACGCACCCGAGATCTTTTGGACGGCTCCGCCGGAGATTTGCCTGGCATAGATGCTGTAGTCCCGGCCCTCGTAGCAGTCCCAAAAGACCCACTCACCGGCGAGCGCCGGTCGGTAACACGGCCTGTCCGGAGCCGAGACCGCCTCGGTCCTCCCGTCGGAATGACGCACGACGATCCTCTGCGGCTGCGCCTCCTGGTCCTCCCACGCCGTCAGCAGCCGGCCCTGCTCGACCGACGCCGTCGGAATCAGCGCATCCTTGCCCTTCTCCGAGAGCAACACCACCGGCTCCCAGAAGCCGTCCTCCAACCGCCGCCCCTCAATCCGCCAAACCCCGTCCCGCCGCGTCTGCCAGACCGCCCAGCCGGAGTTCTCGCCGTCGGCCACATACTGCGGCATCCAATACACGCCGTCCTCAGGAGAAAGAATCTGTGTCCGCGAGCGCCGGCCGTTCTTGAACGACGTCGTATACAGCCGCTCTCGGTGGTTCTCGTAGGTATTCCAAACAAACCGGACTGAACCGTCCGACTGCACGTCAAAGCTCGGCTGAACGGGCAGGCCGTGATGGTCCGGATTCACCAGGAGTGGCCGCGGAATGTGTTGCGCCGAGGCAGCCAGCGCAAACGCCAGCGCAAACGCCAGCGCCAGCAGAGCCGCCCGTGGAGCAGGCCTCCGGCCTGCCAACTCGGCCTCCCGGCCGAGCTTCTTAACGTTCCAAACTGTCTTCGCCATCCGTCAACCACTCCAAATTGAACCGCGCCACGGTCAAGGCGCCAGTGTAGGTCGCCCGCTCGCCCTGCGGCGTCCCGCGCTCATAAAACAGCAGGATCGTTCCGTCCGGCAGCACGGCCATGTCGGAATACCCGCTCACCCCCGGATCCACCGACTTCACCACCGGCCAGGTGTCCGCCTCGTCATAGCTCAAGTACACCGAGACGTTCTGCCGCTTCCAATTTCCATCCGGGTTCTGCGGATCGTGAGGCTCGAAGCTGCGCGGGTTCGCAAACAGCAACCGGTTGCGCGACGCCCCGCCCAGCTTCGACGACAGCCGGATGGTTGACGCCATGCAAACCGGCTCCACCAACTCCGGATGCAGCAGCGGAGTCGTCCAGCCGTGCGCGCCGTCGGCCGAATACGCGTACGCGCGGCGATGCGCCGAGGACTCGCTGCGGATGTTCAGCAGCACGCGCCCGTCCGCCAACTCCAGCGGAATCGTCTCGCTCGGGTTCTTTAGATACGGATGCCGCGCAACAATATCGCCCCGTAGCCAGGTCTTGCCGTGGTCGTCGGAATAAATCACCGACACCTCCGACGGCCGATGCGCGTGGCCGCCCGTCCCGTCCGACATCCAGATCGGAACCACCAGCCGTCCGCTCTGCAACTGGATGCCGTGCGCCGGCCCGGTGGCGATCACGCGCCAGCCGTAGTCGCGCCGAAACTCCTCGAATGTCCCCGTAATGTCCACCGGAGTCGTAAAGGTCTCGCCGTCGTCATCGCTGTAGCTGTAGTAGGCCCTCGCATACTCCACGCAAAACAGCAGATGGATGCGGCCGGTCTCGTGATCGACGATCGGAACGACGTTGTTGTAGGTGACCTCGCCCGGTTTGGCCAGGTCCTGCGCCAGCGCCACGGCGTTCTGCTGGATCTCGCCCTCGACCTTGACCGGAACCCGTTGCGGCCCCCACGTCTTGCCGCCGTCCGTGGAGCGGCGCATCATGATGTCGATCGTCCCCCAGTCGCCGCCGGTGTTCTTGCGCGCCTCGGAGAACGCTAGCACGGTTCCTTTGGTCGTCACAACGATCGCCGGGATGCGGTAGTGGGCGTAGCCGGCGGTCCCGGCTTCAAAGACATCGACCTTCTCCAAGAAAGGAGCCGCCGCGGAAGCCGCGGCGGCCACAAGAAGTCCCGTCCAGATCGAGCGCAGCATCGAGCCGCTATTGTAGCGGCCCGCCGTCTACAGGGACACGGCGTTCTGATCGATGTAGCGCTTCAGCTTCGATTCGCCCGGTCCGATGTAGTGGTAGTATTCCGCGTACTCGAGGCCGTGCTTCTGCCCGCGCGCGCGGTCGTCGTCCAGGGCGAAGTGCTTGGTATAGGCCATGTTGGCCTCCTCGTCGGTATTGCCCAAGATCGGCAGCCTCTTGCCTTGTTCAGCGAGTTGGCGCTTGAGCACGGCGCCGCGGTTGCCGGCCGGTCCCTGGGTATCGTTGGCGAGGTTGGCGTAGGCCTTCTTGTCCATGAAGTCGGAAATGTCGACCACGCGGTTCACCAACTGCGGCCCGCGTGCGAAGTAGTAAGCTTCGCTGGGGCCGTGGGGCGTCAGGCCGGCCTTGAAGTGCTCCGGGTAGTCCCATTCGGATTTCGACATCCAGTAGGCCGATTCGGCAGCGCGCGCGGTGACGTAGTGGTCCGGGTTGCGCTCGTACAGCCCCGAAGGGTCGTAGACGAAAACGGTGTCCACCTTGTAGTAGCGGAACAGAAAGATCAGCCGGGCGCGCATCTCGATGATTGGCCAGGCGTCCATGTTGTGGTTGGGGTAGTTGAGGAAGATCGACTCCTTCAGGCCCAGCCGTTTGCCGACTTCAATGGTGTCTTCTTCATTGGCGAGCACGATCTGGCCGTAGGTGGCGTCGCCCCGCCGCGTCTGGGCAAGGTCCGGGTTCAGGTTGCCCGCCATCGAGTCGTTGGACATGGTGATGAGGATGCCCTCGTAGCCCTCGTCGATGAGCTTCAGGATCGTGCCGCCGGCAAAGATCGGAATGTCGTCACAGTGCGGCTGGATGGCCGCCAGCATCTTGCCTTTGTGGGGCTTGCCGGAGACCCGCCGCTCAATGGTGATATCGACGTCGTAGGAGGTGCCTTCGAGAGTGGCGCTATTGGTCGCTGCCTGGGGGCTGGCCGGAGCCGCCGCCACGAGCCCGCCGGCAAAAGAGTTGGAGAGGAAGTCCCGTCGCTGCATGGGGGCTATTGTAGCGACTCGTGAAGGAGAATCGAGAATGTCTGCGGCTGACGCTGCTTCGTGACTAGTTGTGTGACCGCGTAGTTCTTGGTGTTTGGTAGCCGAACTTGCAGCGGGCGGCGTTGCGGTCGAACTTCCAGTCGATCTTGACCCGATCGCGGTTGACCCGACGGTTCCAGGCTGCCGCCTCGCGTCGCAAGGTCGCCAGATCTGGAATGCGCCGCCGACCCAAGCACTGACGCGAGAACAGGCTGATCTCGATCTCGGCTTGATTGAGCCAACTGCCGTGCTTGGGCGTGTAATGCGGCGTAAAGCAGCTCCAGA